>Ga0209347_1000083_pt1 | contig 268905 bp, 228 predicted proteins | sample AutmiccommuBRH23_FD_187382 | JGI IMG/M metagenome (GOLD analysis project Ga0209347, IMG submission 187382) | Deep subsurface microbial communities from Mt. Terri, Switzerland - Autotrophic microbial communities BRH/23 (SPAdes) (version 2) | ecosystem: Environmental > Aquatic > Deep subsurface... | reverse complement strand
ACCCACCGACACCATTGCCCGGGTACAGCCACAACAACCCGGCCGGGTCCACCGCCACCAGATCAGCGCGACGATCCCCGTTCCAGTCACCCGGGGCATACACCCGCAGGTCACCCCACCCGGAGCCCAGGATGCGACCCGAGCCGACCCGGCCACCCCCGGAACCCGGGTAGAGGAACATGCGCCCGTCGGTGTCGACAGCGAACACATCACCCAACCGGTTCCCCGTGAAGTCCGGGCTCGCCACGATCTGATCGAACGGCGTCTTCGGCGTGGTGTCGATGAGGGTGAGCTGGAGCTGGGCCCGGCCGCCCGAGAGCGAGACCACGGTGAGGGCGGCCGCCCGGTCTGCCGTGGTGAAGGTCCGGCCCACCGGGAGCACGAACCACGGGTCGGTCGAGGTCGCGGCGGGGTCGCCGGCTCCGGCGTCGAGCAGCAGCGTGGGCCATCCGGCACCGGCACCGTCGATCCGGCGGACCACGACGCCGGGGGTGTACCTGGCCGGGGAGCTGCACAGCGAGACGCCGAGCGGACAGCCCTTGCGCTGCGTGGCGAGGTCGGCGTCCCGCCCGACGGCGCCGCGGTACTCCGCGTAGTACGTGACGCCGCCGGAGGCGAACTTCAGGAACCTGGTGCCGGAGAACCCTGCGACCGGCGCGAGCTCCACGCTGCCCGACGCGTCGGCGTAGGTGAGCGATCCGGAGGGGAGCAGGCCGAGCTTGTCCAGGTTGGCGCCGCTCACGGGGCCGGGGCCGCCCATCGCGGTCCCCATCACGTCGTAGGCGTCGCCGTACTCGCCGTTCCCGCACACGGCACTCGTCCCGTCCGCTCCGCCGGTGCAGTTCACCCGCGAGTTGGAGTGCCCGAGGGTGAGCGTGTGCCCCAGCTCGTGGGCGATCACGGCCCATCGCGTGCCCGAGGTCCCGTTGATCCAGGCCGAACCCCCGTCGCCGACGTGAGCGACACCGGCGAACGAGCAGGCGGCCAGTCGGGGCGTGTACAGAACCGAGTGCCTCTGCTGGCCGACGGTGGGGTACACGCCGCCCCGGTCAGCGCTCCAGCTCAGCGCGCCGAGGATCTGATCCGTCGTGCAGGTGCTGGCGGATCCCCAACCGGAGTAGCTGCCGGCCGTCGTCTGGCTGGTGACCGAGAAGGACAGCTGCCCCCCGGTGGACTGCGACCAGTAGGGCGCGACGGAGTTGGTGATCTCGCCGGCCAACGTCGCGACGGTGACACCGTCGCTGGACTGGGTGCCGATGGTGGCGACCACCGCCGCGACCGGACGCCCTCCGCCGGTGATCGCGGCCAGTCCCGCATCCTCCAGACTCGTGACCTCGTCGTCGTCGACCGTCTCGAGGACGGCGACGTCGAGCGCCGCGACGCCCCCGTCGGCCTCGAGCACATCCTGGGACGACTCCGTCATGTCGGCGACCGTGACGTCGACCTCGACCGTGCTGCCGGTCGGCACGTCGACCAGGTCCTCGGTGCGGACCCGGACCGCCTCCCCGCCGTCGTCCGGGACGACGACGGTGACGTCCACCCCCCCGCCGTCGTGCAGCTCGATGGCGAGTCGCTGGACCTCGCCCTCGACTGTCGTCGACTTCTCCGATCCGGTCGTCGGCGTTGCGGACAACACCACCGCGACCACGGCGATGAACGGAATGAAACGACGCCCCATGACAAACCCTTCATTCGGCGTCCGCGGCATTCGCGACGCCCTCAGACGGGCGGCCCACCTGCCGCCGTCCATCCAGGTATCGGCACTCACACTGGGGACTAAAGGGCGGTGCTCGGATTCGCAGGACGTAGCACCGCAGAACCCGCAAAGGCCTTTAAAAAGGGGCAAACATGGACGCTGGCGGCGACAATCAGCGCGGCACTGCCGCGTCCAGATAGGGGACGAGCGCCTGCGCATAGTCGAGGGAGATATGGCTGTAGTCCCGGTAGACGATCAGGTCGCCCACCACCGGATAGCAGACGCGGGCGTCGCAGAACTGATCGGTGAGGTCCACGAGATGGATGCGCTCGTCGGTCGCACTCGCGGCCGCCGCCACCAGGGCACTGCCCGGGAGCGCCTCCGCCCGGGGCACGGAGCAGGCCATCCGATCGTCCGGGTGGGCGGCCAGGCAGCTCGGCACGTTCTCTCCCTGGGTGCGCGGCACGTCGGCGATCGGGAACACCTCGATCCCGGCGTCGGTGAGGTCGGACCACTGGGCCGCAAAGCCGTCCACCGCCGGTTCGTCCAGGGGCCTGCCCTCCGCCGACTCGAAGCCGTAGGCGGTGCTGTACGCCGCGGTGAAGACGTAGGAGACGTCGGAGGCGACCAGGAGGTCGCGGACCGCATCGTTCCATACCTGGCAACTCAGCATCATCTCGTCTGTCTGCTCGTCGGGGAGCACTCGCAGCGAGGACGTGAATGGGCAGCCCGACTTGGTGAAGGTGATCACGCGCCACGCCAGGTCGCGGCCAAGCTGGTCGAAGGCGGGGAACCACTGGGTGGCGTGAGAGTCGCCTACGAGGGCCACCACCCGGTCGGCCGCGTCGGGCGGAGCCCCAAGCTCACAGCTCCGGGGGACGGCCGTCGTCCCCCCCGCCTGGCAGTTTGGGTACGCCGGCTCGCGGTTCTGAGCGATGACCACCTCCGGGGGCGGGACGAACGGACCCGACCCCTCGACCTCCGCACAGCTGTTGTCCGAGTTCAGCGCCTCCGGACCGAAGCAGCCGGATGCCTGGGCGACCTCGAGATGCTCGGCGGCCTGCTCCGCGCGCCTGTCGACCTCCAGGGTCACGCCGACCCCGGCCACGACGAGCACTGCCATCCCGGCCCCGGCGAAGGCGAAGCTCCGCCACGGCGCGGCGGCAAGCAGGGGCCGGGTCCGAGCGGGATCCTCCACCCAGATCTTGCTCAGCCAGGCCAGCAGCAGGGTCAGGGCGAAGATCGCCCCCTTGTCGACGCTGCGCAGGGACACCCCCGTGATGTACGGCCACAGGATGATCAGCGGCCAGTGCCACAGGTACACCGAGTACGAGATGTCCCCGACGAAGGTCATCGGGCGCCGAGACAGCCAGGGGGCGGGCGTGAGCGGGCTCGACGTGCCACCCGCCGCGATGACGGCCACGGTGCCGAGCACGGGGAGCAGCGCGATCCAGCCGGGGAACATGCTTGCGCCGTCGAACGCCAAGCCGGCCACCACGATGGCGACGACCCCCGCCCACGCGAGCGGTCCCCGCCATCGGGCCGGCCTGAGCACCTCCGGTGCGACCAGAGCGAGGATGGCGCCGGCCGCGAACTCCCACGCCCTGGTCGGGGTGATGAAGTAGGCGGACGCCTGATCGCTGTAGGTGGCGAGGATCGACCAGACGAGCGAGACCGCCGTGAGCACCCCGAGCCCGGCCACCAGGTAGCCACGGCGGAGGCCCGGGCGACCGCCCGACCACCGGTGGACGGCCAGCAGGGCGAGGATGAGCACCGGCCAGATGAGGTAGAACTGCTCCTCCACCGACAGGGACCAGTAGTGCTGGGCGATCGTCGGGATGTTGTCGGCCGCCATGTAGTCGACGGCGTCGGCGGCCAGGGCCCAGTTCTGCACGTAGAGCGCACTCGCCCCGATCTGCCTCGCCGACTCGGCCCACAGCGTGGCGGGGAGCAGGGCGACGACGCCCACGGCACTCACCGCAAGCACCAGGAGCGACGCCGGCAGCAGGCGGCGGATGCGTCGCGCCCAGAACCGGCGCAACGAGACGGTTCCGGTCGCGACGACCTCGCGGTTGATGTGAGACGTGATCAGGAACCCGGAGATGACGAAGAAGACGTCGACCCCCACGTAGCCACCCGTGACCCGGTTCGGCCACAGGTGGAAGAGGACGACGAGCACGACGGCGACGGTGCGCAGGCCCTGGATCTCCGGGCGGAAGCGCTGAACTGTCTCCGGTGCGGGTGCTGCCACGCGGTGACCCTACTCGACGGGACGGCGCCGTCAGGACCTCACCGGCGGCGCCGCTGCCGCAGGCGGCGAGCCAGGGCAACGAGGAGCTTCGGGTCCTCCCGCGCCCTCCTCCGCAGGACCCGATTGAGCTTCTCGAGCTCGGCCAGCCTCGTCTGTGTTTCGCGCATCACGGCCTCAGCGTCCGGCGACGTCCATCCCGGAGGGACCATGGGCGGTGGCCGGGACGGCCCCGAGTACAGCTGCTCCAGGGTCCGAGCGACCACGGGCGCATCGTGGTTCGAGGCGACGAACTCCCGCCCGCGTCGCCCGAGCTCGGCCCGCGTGCTCGGCGAGCTCAGCAGATCCTCCATCACGGCGACGAACGTCGTGGGGTCGGCCGACACCACCGGGACGTCCGGCACGTGCGCGCGCACCTCCGGGCGGATCCGCGCCACTGCCACCTTGCCGAACGCCATGGCCTCGAGGGACGTCACCCCGACGTCACCCCCCAGGACCTTCTCCACCACGATGTCTGCCGCGGACATCCTGCTCATCGCCTCGGCGTGCGACACCCCTTCGATCAGGTCGACCTCGAAGTCCGCGCCGCGCTGACGCAGGGTCTCGAACCCCTCGAGGATGAACTCGGTCCCCTTGGTCGATCGGCGGGAGGGCGCGTGAGCCACGACGGGTCGCTCCGAGCGCATCGGACCGACCATCGCGAACCGGTCGAGCTCGATCACCTTGGGTACGACCACGGCGCCCGGCACGTAGGGAAGGTCCAGCGTGCTGCCCACGGTCATCACATCCGCGTACGCCCGCAGCACCGGCATCTCGAGGCCGATCCGCTCTTCGTTGCACGGGGTGTCGGAGTGCCGGTAGAAGCTCCACTCGTCCGTCCGGAGATGGTGGCTCCGGAGCCGGACGTCGCTCCCGTGGAACGTGAACACGATGCGCGTGCCGAGCGCACGCCACACCGGGAGGTCCCAGTGCCACGGCAGGCCGACCCGCGGGGGGACGAGGGTCTGTGCGAAGTGGAAGTGCACCACGTCGAACTCTGCCCTCGCAGCCTCGACGAGCAGGTCCAGGTAGCCGAGCGGGTCGGTCGGGGTGTCGATGGTCCGATCCACCGTGTACCCGAACGGGCTCGCCCCGTACTGCCACACCTCGACCTCATGGCCGAGTGCACGAAGGCCCTGAGCCATCCCCCATGGCTGGTTCGCGATGTTCGCGGGAGCGTGGAGCACGCGCATCTGACGACCCTTCGCTGGCGGGCGGCCGAGATCGGCCGTCGCGACGACGTGCCCGTTCGCCCCCACCGGTCACGTACTCAAGACGTCCCGATCATGGCGCATTCCGCTCGGGTCGAGGTGGGACCCATGCGAACAGGGTCTGCCGGCCGGCAAGTGCCGGGCTTCATCGATGAGCGGTCGCCGGATCCTCGGGCCATGCGCGCAGCCGGGCCTCGTCGTCTGCGTCCATGGGGCGCAGCGTCTGGCCCAGCCGCGTCTCGACGCTCGCCCGCCAGCGTTCGCTGACGAAGTCGCTCAGGCCCTGGCGGAAGTACCTCTCGGCCCAGCGCGTGGACTCCGGCGTGAGCCCCATCCGGTCCCGTACGGCGGCCAACGGGGTGCCCGCCAGGTCCACCCGTGCGAGGGCATACCCGACGACGTGACTGGCATGGAAGGGGTCGGTGTTGAAGACCTTGGTCATCACCGGATGGTCGTCGGAGAGGTTGGACCTGACGCGCGGGTCGAGCGGTTCGCCGCACACGGCCGCCGTCACCAAGGCCTTCCGGATGCACTTCTCGCACCAGTGGCAGGGACCGCCGTCCGCCGCAACGGCGCACGACCGGGCGAGGTCCCCCAGACTCGACTCCCGCGCGATCAACGTGCTCCCGGCCTCCGTCACCGCGGCCGTGGGCTGCAGGTAGTCGAGACCGACTGCGGCAAACAGCGCCGGCAACGTGGGCTCACGCATCCCGGCCCAATCCCGTCCGCCCTCGAGGTAGAGGGTCCCGAGGACATTCCCCCATGCGACGCCACCCGACTCGAGGTCGTCGGCGAGCAGGATCGCCCCGATGCCGTCTGCGAAGCTCGTCGGGCTGCGCGGCCGCAAGGCGCAGACGTAGTCGACGTCGGTGCCGACCACCTCGGTGCGCCAGCCGCGCCTCCCAGCCTCCGCAACGAGCGGGAGGAAGCCGGCGGTCTGGTAGATGTCGTCCACCCGGGGCACCCATGGGTGTCGCCGACGCGCCGAGTGCACCAGGACCACATCGTCCTTGAGCAGCTCGGCCGCGGCGATCGAGTCGACGCCACCGCTGTAGGCGAGAACGGCGCGCCGCGGGCTCTCCCGCGGCGCCAGCGAGTCGTCGACCGGTCCGGCCTCGACGCCCACCGCGCGTGCGAAGCCCTCCGCGGCGCGCGAGCTGATGGGCGTCGCGAGCGCGAGGCGCCGTCCGACCCAGGGGGCTGCGGCGGCGTACGCGGCCAGGGCCAGCAGGTCCGGGTGGGGCGGTTCGATCCGTCGGGGCAGCACGACCGAGACCCGCGGTGCGAGCAGGCGCACGGTCCCACCGCTCAGGTCCTCCGAGGGCGAGCACCAACGCGGCCCCACCACCGGATCGTCGCCCTCGAGCTGGAGGTCGAGGGTCATGGAGGCGGTGCCGACACCGCTCCAGATCGCACGCATCAGTCGTCGGCGGTGGGCGCGAGGAGAGAGTCGATGTCGCGACGCGCGCGAACGCCCTCGTGCAGCAGGTGCTCGATCGACTGCGCGCACTCGCGCGCGAGCAGGCGGTCACGGGTCGCCAGCTCGAGCTGTGCCCGGAGCTCCTTCAGCGCCCGTTCGTTGGCCGACACCCGCGTCTCGAGCAGGCGGACGCGACGGGGGTCGAGGCCGACCAGCTGCCGACGAAGCCGACGGAGGATCCGTTCCCGGGCGGCCCCCGTCATGGGGTGACCCGGTCCCGGGTCTCGCGGAGGACGCGTGCAACGGCGTGGGCCGCGGTCCCGTCGCCGTAGACCGCAGGGGGGTCTCCGGCAGGCGCGTCGCGCAGGGCGACGCTGCTCAGACCCTCCAGGTCGGGCAGCAGCACGTTCCACCCCGAGTCGAGAGTCTCGACCCACTCGGTCTCGGTCCGCACCGTGGTGCATGGCCGCCCGAGCACGTAGGCCTCCTTCTGCAAACCCCCCGAATCGGTGACGACGCCACGCGATCCGAGCACTGCGGCGACCATCTGCGGATACGGCAACGGGTCGGCGACGCGCAGCGAGCCGCTCTCGAGGTCTATCCCGAACTCCGCGCACCGGGCCCGCAGGCGCGGGTGAGCCAGGAGGAGGACGGGCGCGCCCACCGCCGCCAGCCCATTGATCACCTGCCGCAGGCGATCGGGGTCATCGGTGTTCTCCGCACGATGGATCGTCGCCACCACGTAGCTGTCCGGCGCGAGCCCGGCGATCGGCTCCTGCCCTCGCGCGAGCACCGCGTCCCGGACCCGCAGGCACACGTCGGTCATCACGTCGCCGACCAGGACCGCACGATCGGCGAGCCCCTCGTGGGCGAGGTGGCCCATCGCGACGGCGGTCGGCGCCAGCAGCAGGTCCGCCGCGTGATCGGTCAGGACCCGGTTGTGCTCCTCGGGCATGCGTCGGTTGAAGGAGCGCAGGCCGGCCTCCAGGTGCGCGACCGGCAGGTGGATCTTCACGGCCGCCAACGTCCCGGCGAGCGTGGAGTTGGTGTCCCCGTAGACCAGCACCCAGTCGGGTCGTGCATCCGCCAGGACGGGCTCGAGCTGGGCGAGCATCGCCCCGGTCTGCGCCCCGTGGCTCCCGGAGCCGATGGCCAGCTGCACGTCCGGGGCCGGGATGTGCAGGTCGGCGAAGAACACGTCCGACAGCCCGCTGTCGTAGTGCTGGCCCGTGTGGACGATCACGTGGTCGACGCCGCCGGCCGTCAGGGCCTCGGCGACCGGGGCCAGCTTGACGAACTGTGGACGTGCACCGACGACGCTCACAACCCGCACGAGCGGTCTCCTTCCCGTGATGCACGGCGGTCCCATCCGAGTCCCGGAGGTCAGCGGTTAGTGTAGGGGCCGACCCGCACCCGGGTCGCGCATCCAGTCACCTTCCGACCGCTGAGGACTGCCCCGTGAAGATCGCTGTCATCGCCCTGGGGAAGATCGGTCTCCCCCTCGCCGTCCAGTTCGCCTCGAAGGGGCACGAGGTCGTCGGGGTGGACATCAACGAGGGGCTGGTGGACCTGGTCAACGCCGGCACGGAGCCGTTTCCCGGCGAGGACGAGCTCCAGGAGCGTCTGTCCGAGCTGGTCCCGGCGGGTCACCTGCGGGCGACGACCGACTACGCGGACGCCGTCACGGGTGCGGACGCCGTGGTCGTCGTGGTTCCTCTGTTCGTCAACGACGAGACCTGGCAGCCGGACTTCGGCTGGATGGAGTCCGCAACCCGCTCCCTCGCCGCCCACCTGACCCCGGGGGCGCTCGTCTCGTACGAGACCACCCTCCCGGTCGGGACCACCCGCAACCGCTGGAAGCCGATGATCGAGGAGGTCTCCGGCCTCACCGAGGGCGTGGACTTCCACCTCGTCTTCTCCCCGGAGCGGGTGCTCACGGGCCGGATCTTCGCCGACCTGCGCCGCTACCCCAAGCTGCTCGGTGGGCTGTCGGCCGAGGGGGCCGCGCGGGCCATGGAGTTCTACACCGCGGTGCTCGACTTCGACGACCGCCCAGACCTCGCCCGCCCGAACGGCGTGTGGGACCTGGGCTCGGCCGAGGCCTCCGAGCTGGCCAAGCTCGCCGAGACCACCTTCCGGGACGTCAACATCGCCCTGGCGAACCAGTACGCGCGCTTCGCGGCCGAGCACGGGATCGACGTGCACACCGTCATCGAGGCGTCCAACTCCCAGCCGTACAGCCACATCCACCGGCCCGGGATCGCCGTCGGCGGACACTGCATCCCGGTCTACCCCCGGCTGTACCTGTACAACGACCCCGACGCCACCGTGGTCCGCGCGGCGCGCGAGGCCAACGCCGCCATGCCCGCCTACGCGGTCGGCCTGCTCGGGAAGGCGCTCGAGGGAACCCTGGCCGGAACGCGCGTCGTCGTGCTCGGTGCGTCCTACCGCGGCAAGGTCAAGGAGACCGCGTTCTCCGGGGTGTTCCCCCTGGTCCGTGAGCTGCGCGCCGCGGGGGCGGACGTGCTGGTCCACGACCCGATGTTCACGGACGCCGAGCTGGCCGACCTGGGCTTCGCCGCCTACCACCTCGGTGAGCCGGTGGACGCCGCGGTGCTCCAGGCGGATCACCCCGAGTACCGGGACCTGGCGCCGGCGGACCTGCCCGGGGTGCGGGTGCTGCTCGACGGCCGCAACACGACGGAGCCGGGCCGCTGGGAAGGCGTGCGCCGGATCGTCATCGGCGTCGCCTGAGCACGACCCCGTCACCCGACCGCTCGGCGGACCCTCCTCAGCTCACCAGGGTGAACCCGAGCCAGCCGTGACCCACCGCTCGCCGCAGCTGCAGGCCGCCGGCACCGTCACCTGGGTACAGCCAGAGGACGCCGGTGGCCTCCTCCCGCGCGATGACGTCGATCCTGCCGTCGCTGTCCCAGTCGGCACCGCCGAGGATGACGTCCATCTCCGCCCATGACCCGGGAAGGGCACGTCGGGGCAGGAAGCCGCCGACCCCGTCACCCGGGTACAGCCACAGGTCGCCCGACGACGCCTCGCGTGCCATCAGGTCGGGCCTGCGGTCGCCGGTCAGGTCACCGGCGAACGCGATGACGTCCATGCCGTTCCATCCGACACCGATGACCCTGGGCGGGTTCACGAACCGCCCGTTCCCGGCCCCCGGGTAGAGCAACAGGCGTCCCACGGAGTCCCGGGCGATCAGCCCAGGCATCCCCGCGCTGTGCCACCCCTGCACGCCGACGAGCGCGGTGAAGCCGCCCCAGCCGTTGCCGATGACCCGTGGCGGATTGGTGAACCCACCCAGTCCGTTGGACGGGTACAACCTCAGCGCCCCTGTCCCGGGGTCCGTCGTGATGATCTCGGACCGGCCCGTCCCGGAGAAGTTGTGCACCTGGGTCATGAAGCCCATCACCTGCCAGCCGTTGCCGATCTGGACGCGACCGGCCCAGGTGGCATTGCCACGGCCCGAGTACAGGTACAGCTTGCCGTCCGGAGCCCTCCCGATGAGGTCGGCGAACCGATCGCCGTTCCAGTTCCGCTGCGGCGTCACCAGCGGGGGCAACGGCGGGAGGACGACGGCCGAGGATCCCCACAGGGTGGAGCGCAGCCCGAACGCCGAACGGAAGGCGGAGCCCGTGACGGTCGTCGACCCTGACGACCCGTTGAGCGTCACCGTGAGCGTCCGCCCGCCGTACGCGCCCTTGCCGTCGCGCGTCACGCTCAGCCCCGTGAAGGTGCCGATGGTCGGGTACCTGGCCTGGATCGCGGCGGCCGTGAGCGTGACGGTCCATTCCGGGAAGCCGTCGTACGGATCCGGTTGAGCGATCAGGTAGGGCTGGGAACCGGCGAGGGTGTACCCGCCGTTGGAGGCGCTGAACTGGGTGAACGCCGGCTTGCCGCCGTAGGTCAGGATCCGCCCGGACGTGGCCGCGACGGCGGCGGTGGCGAGGTCGTGCTCGAAGCTGGTGACCAGCACGCCCGCGCCGTCGTAGTCCCCCACCCCGCGGTAGACCTGGCACGACGTCGTGTTGCACGTGTCGTACCACCACGGCCGGCTCGCCACGTCCCGGTCATAGCTGGCGTACGTGCGGGCCGCGACGGCCTGCGCCTGGACCGCGGCCGCGGCCCAGGTGGCCGGCATCTCGGCCTTCACGACCGACCTGAGGTACTGGCCCATGGGCAGCGTCACGGTGGTCCGGACCGTCGTGGTCCCCGTCAGGCGGTTGGCGCTGACGACCCCCCGATGCTCCCGGTACGTCGCCGTGATCAGCCGGACGCTGCCGTCCGCGGCCGCGAACGTGGCCCGGTTCTGGTTGCTGAGCGTGGCGTCGATGGCGTCACTGCGGTGCCGGTACCACGTCCCGCGGTAGTAGCCCTCGAGCGTGAAGGTGTAGGAGAGCAGCTTGAGCCGCCACGCGGTGGGGGCGACCTGCACCCCGCCGGGTCCGGCGATCGTCGCCGGCAGCGGCGCAGCCGCCGCGCTCGTCCCGGCCTCGGGGTTCGAGCCCTGGACCGTCATGTTCGGCTCGACGATCACCCAGGTCTCGTTCTTGGTGTCCTCCTGGATCCACACGGTGATCGGCTTGGTGTCGTCGTCCACCGCGAGCGTGGTTCCCGGGTAGTACGCGGCGACGATCTGGGCGTACGTGTGACCCGCCTCTGCGCGGCCCTTCGCCCCGTACTGCGACATGCCGATCCCGTGGCCGTAGCCGCGGCCTGTGAGCACCACGTCGTTCGACGCGGCGGCGGCCTCGTCGACCGCCCCGAGACCGGGCACCAGCAGTGACGCGAGGGCCACGGCGACGAGACCGGACAGCGTTCGTCCCCGTCGTCGGGCCGGCGGTGCCGTCGCGTGCCTCATCGCAGACCCACCCCGGAGGGTAGGGCCGGAGCCTGGACGGCGAGGCGCCGCGCGAAGCCGCCGTTGCCGTTGCCGACGTAGAGCCACATGACCCCATTGTGCTGCCTCGCGAGGAGGGCCGGAGCGCCCGTGGACATGGGGCTGCTCACGGCCACGACGTCCGAGAAGGTGTGCCAGCCCGACCCGATGGTCTGGCCACCGACGAGCATGCCGCCTCCCCGGGCGAAGAACGCCCGGAGGGCACCCGTCGTGGTGTGGATCGCGAGGACGGTCGTCCCGCCGTCGTCGTCCCAGTCCGTCGACGCGACGATCGTGTACGCGCCGAACCCGTGGCCCACCTGGTAGGACGGGCCCATCACGCCCCCGGCGTCCTTGATGAAGGGGTAGACGAGCAGTCGTCCGTCCCGGTGCTTGGCGAGCAGGTCCGGCGCCCCGTCGAAGTCGACGTCGCCCAGCGCGACGAGCTGGGTGAACGAGCCCCATCCGTGGCCGATCAGCTCGGGCGGCCTCATCGCGCCGGTGGAGAGCGTCTCGTGCAACCACAGATCACCGGCGGCGTCCCTCGTGAGGAGGTCCGCGCGTCCCGAGCCGGTGACGTCGCCGATGACGACGGTCTCGATGGTCCCCGCGGTGTTGACGGCGAGGGAGCGCGCGGGGGCGAACGTGACCGACGTCTTGGCCGCGTGCTCCGTCAGGTCCCCGTTGGAGCCGTTCACGGCGAGGATCCCGCGACCACCCGCCCCTCGCCACCCGGCGGCCGAGAGGATCACGGACATGTCCGACCAGGCCGTGCCCCACGTCTCGGAGGCTCCGTAGGCCATCCGGCGCGTGGAGGGAAGCATCACCATCTGTCCGGTCGCGCCGTCGCGCATCACGATGTCGGCGACGCCATCCAGCGTCAGGTCTCCGGGCACGAGCACGGTGTCCGTCGTGCTGGGCGCACGGCCGACCGTGCGGGCGCCACTGAAGCCGCCACGACCGTTGCCCGGGTACACCCGGACGTCTCCGGTGCTGGCGATCGTCGCGACGAGGTCGGGTACGCCGTCACCGGTGAGGTCACCCGCCGCCGCGACGTCACTGACGACGCCCCAGCCGTTGCCGATCTGGACCCGCGGGCCGAAGCGCAGGCGGCTGTTGCCGGGGTAGAGCCACATCTTGCCCGTGCCACGCTCCACCGCGATCAGGTCGCGATGACCGTCCCGGTTGAAGTCACCGGGCGCGAGGATGTGCTCCATCACGCCCCAGCCGTACCCGAACAGGGCACGGCCGGCGAAGCCGCCGCGACCGTTCCCGAAGTACACGAACAACCGCCCCGTCGACCCCTCCCGCGCCACCAGGTCAACTGCCGTGCCTCCGCGGAGAGCCGGGCTCGAGACCACAAGATCCATCCCCTGCCATCCGTTGCCCACCCGGATGCCGGCCCTGAGCGGCACCGGGTCGATCGGCAGGGCGAGGGTCGACGAACCCGTCGCCACCACGTCCATGGCGTCGGGTGAGGTGATCGACCGGGAGTAGCTCACCGGCTGGAAGGACTGAAGCGCCGAGGCGTTCACCCGGATGGCGGGCAGGAGCCCGTAGAGGTACCCGCCGGGGCAGGCCGTCTGAGCCGTGGGGACGTCGCGATGCCCGATCACGTTGACGAACACCTTGCTGTTCAGCACGAAGGTCGCGCCGACAGGGACGTTGTGGATCGCCAGCTTCCAGGCGATCAGGCGGGTGACGGCCGAGACGGTCGCCGTGGGCACGGCCAGGACGTCGTGCCGCCCGATCACCGAGATCCCGGTCGAGACGCTGTTGGCCTCGCTCGCGTGCACACCACGTACCGGCTGCTCGACGCCGCCGTCGCGCCCCTCCCAGATGCCGCCGAAGCGGTCGACGAGGAAGTTGTAGCCGATGTCGGCCCACCCGCGACCGTCCTGGTGATAGGCCTGGATGGAGCGAAGGATCGCCGGGACCTCCGCGGCGGCGTAGGTGTTGGACGTGACCGTGTGGTGCACGACGGCGGCACGCACGGTCCCGTTGTCGGGCGGACCGTCGCGGTACGGCCGGGCGAGCCAGTCGGCTCGCGTCCGGATCACGGGCCTGGGCGCAGTGATGGCGCTACCCGAGGCCGCGGTCAGGACAGTCGCCTGCTCGAGAGCCATCGGCTGCCCGTCAGCGGGTTCCACGTGCAGGGCCGTCCGAACCTCCGCCTCGCCCCCGCCGGTCTGGGTGACCACCGCACTGCCGTCGGAGACCACCGGGATCGGCTCCGTCCCCACGCCGACGACGGAGAGCCGGAGGTCCTCCGGCCGCTCGCCTGCGGGCGTGAGCACGCGGACCTGCACCACCGTCTCTTCCGTCACCACGTAGGGAGCGGTGCCCTGGCGCGCCTCACCCTCCCCCTCCGGCGTCGGCTCGTGGTCGAGCGCGAGCCACTCCCCCCACTCCTTGCCTCCGACGCGTACGTCGACGTGCACCTCGCCCTCCACACCGCTGAGCCAGGTGACACCCAGAGCGCTGACCTGGTCCGGTGAGAGCTCGAGCGGCGCCGTCAGCCCGACGACCACCGCATCGGCCGTTGCGACGCCGTTCGACTCGGCGAGTGCGATCTCTTCGGGCTCGTCCTCCGCATGCCCGGACGCAGACAGCTCGACCTGTTCGAGGACTCCCGGTTCGTCCGTGCCCTCCGGATCGACGCCGTCGACCTCGACCGACTCGACGAGCGTCCGCGACTCCTCGGTGGTGTTCAGGGGAGCACCACCCGCTGGGAAATCGGTAGGTGAAGCACCGGTGGCGACGCCGGGATAGCCCCCGATCACCACGACGAGCGCAGCGGTCACCGCGGCGATCAACCGATGTGGAGCGGGCAGCAGCATGTCAGGTCACCTCAGGTCGACGAATGTTCATCATGGCTGCGACGTCGTCGAAGATCGGTTCGACTCGCCGCGGCCGCCCCACCCTCCGTGCGCACGAAAAGCAAGCCGGTCACACGAACTTCATCGGAATGCGACGGTGACAATTGAGCGGTCACCCTAGATTCTTCGATTCACCGGTCGGGTGAGGTCAGGGCAAATCGGCATAGAGGGTGACGAGCTTCTCCGCCTGGGCCTGCCACGAGTAGGTTCGCCGGAGCGCCTCGTCCTTGGTGCGCGCCCGGAACGCGTCTCGACCCTCGACCACCGCCAGGACGGCTCTCGCGACGTCCGCGGGGTCTTCGGGGTCGAAGGTCTCCCCCACCTTCTCCTCCTGCACGAAGCGCCGCATCTCCGAGGTCGCGCTGACCGCGACCGGGAGCCCGGCGAAGATGTAGTCGAACAGCTTGTTCGGCAGCGCCATCTCGTGGTTCGGGATACCCGCGAGCATCGGATGGACGCCGATGTCCGCAGTGGCCAGGAAGTCCACGATCTCCTCCGGCGGCACCGGCTCGAGCATGTGCACCCGTCCCTCGACGCCCTCCTCGACGGCCGCTTTGGCGAGCATGCGGGCGGCATGGTGCTGCGTGTCCGGGACACAGATCACGGCGAGGTGAGCCGACGGGAGCAAGGACAGCGCACGGAGGACGACCGAGACGTTCCGCTGCCGACCGACTCCGCCTGCATACACCAGGAGCAGGGCGTCCGGCCCGACGCCCGCGGCGGATCGCACGTCACCCGATGCCGGACGCGGCGGCTCGGACGTGGGGGTGTTGAGCACAACGGTCGGACGCCTGGGAAGGTCGTACCGGGCCTTCAGCGCATCGGCGATGGGCTCACTCACCGTGATCACGGCGTCCGCACGCCCGATCAGGGCACCCTCCATCGCCGCATACGCCGCCTCGACGATCCGATCCCTGCCGCTGAGTCCTGAGACGAACTCGTGTGCGTCGTACACCAGCGCCGCCGGACGGCCGTGCTTGGCGCACACCCGCTTGGCCTGGGCTCCCGCGCCCAGGAGGTGGATGTCGTGGACGTGCAGGATGTCGGGTTCCAGCTGCCACAGCAGCCTGGTGAAGGCAGCCTCGAGGTCTGCCACGTTCGCCAGCTCGCGACGCCAGTCGATCCGGGGCAGCCGGCCCAGCCTGCGCCGGTCGAGTCGGTTCCACACCCGAAGGAACTCACGCTCCTGGATCTCGAACAGGCGCGACCGCGCGCCATGCACGATCTGCCGCAGCCGTACGACCGCCACGCGCGGGCGGGCGCCGGCGCGGGTCGAGGCCGCCCGGATGGAGGTGTCAGCGGTCTGCAGGGCGAGTCGGTTCGGGTACCCGGGCCACCGTGGACGCCACTCGCGTCGCCGCGCCGTCCGCAGCGCCCGGGCGTCCCGCAGAAGGTAGGGGACGGGGACTCCGATGGTCCGCACCGCGCCCAGGTGTCCCTCGACGGTCTTCCGCCCCAGGTGGTCCCCCCACACCAGGGTGACCCGGTAGCCGGCCTCGGCGACCGCACGGGCGGTCTTGCGCACCCTCGCGTCTCGTTCGATGCCGCTGGCCACCGCCATCACCACGTGCGGAGCCGGGCCGTCGCCTGGCAGTCCCATGTTCCCCCTCAGCTCCCGACCTGTCTGCGGCCGGCCGTTGCGGCTCCGAGCCTCCGTGCGTTCGGTCGCGGCCCTCGCCGCTCACCGCGCGTCGCCCGGTCCGGCAGAACCCTAACCCGCGCACCGGAAGGACCGCGCTCGGAGCGCTCCCGTGGTGTTCCGCGCGACCGTGGAGCTGCCGCGGGCAGCGGGCCGGGCAGCGGGCCGGGGAGCACCGCTGTGGCAGACTGAATCGCCCTGTCCTGCGCCCACGGCCGAGCCATCGGAGTCGCCTGGTGAGTCCACACCTCCTCTACGTGGCGTGGGGCTTTCCTCCCTGTCGGGGAAGTGGCGTGCATCGGGCACTGGCGACCGCGAACACCTTCGCGCAGGACGGTTGGCGGGTCACGGTCCTCACCACCGACCGCGAGGCGTTCGAGCGGTTCACCGGGTCGGATCCGTCCCTTGAGGCGCGCATCGACCCTTCCATCACCGTGAGGCGGGTGGACTTCGCGTGGCCCGCCCAGGAGACCGACATCCGACGCTTCAGCCGACTCCGCGTGAAGGCACCGTCGCTGTGGCGTCGGCTTCGGCTGATCCGGGACCGCGTCCCCTTCCCCGAGATCGGCTATGGACCCTGGCGGCGCCCGCTCGCCAGGGCTGCGCGTGTCATCGACCGGGCCGATCCCGTCGATCTCGTCCTCGCCACGGCGAATCCGAACGTGACGTTCTCGGCCGCCTTCGCCCTCCACCGCAGGCGTCGCATCCCCTACGTGATGGACTACCGCGACGCCTGGACGCTCGACGTCTTCAGCGGAGACCGCCTCCATCCCCCGAAGAGCCGGGTGGCGCGACTCGAGAGGCGGTACATGCGCAGCGCGACGGAGGTCTGGTTCGTCAACGAGCCCATCCGCGAGTGGCACATGCGTGAGTACCCCGAGGCCGCTTCCCGGATGCATGTCGTGGCGAACGGGTGGGACCCCGAGGCATTCGCGACGGAACGCCCCGCCCCCGAGCCGCACGGGCGCCGACGTCGCCCGCTCACCTTCGGCTACCTCGGCACCATGTCACGCAACGTGCCGGTCGACGTCCTTCTTGCGGGATGGCGCGAAGCCCTGGACGCGGGGCTCGTGCCCCCCGGATCGCGACTGGTCCTCGCGGGCTACCTCGGCTTCTACGCCGCCCCACGCGAGGACATCGCCAACGCGATCGCGGCCGCGGGCGAGTCCGTCTCCTACCCGGGACCCATTCCGAAGGCGGAGGTGGGCACGTTCTACGAGGGGGTCGACGTCAACGTCCTCGCGCTGGGGACGGGACGCTACGTCACGAGCGGGAAGGTCTTCGAGTACCTCGCGACCGGCAACCCGATCGTGTCCGTCCACGACCCGCAGAACGCGGCCTCGAGCGTCCTGGCGGGCTATCCCCTGTGGGCACCCGCGTCCCAGCTGAACACGGCCGAGGTCGCCCGGGCGCTCGGCCGGGGCGCCGAGCTTGCCCTGGCGGCCTCCCCGACCCAGCGTCGGGCGGCCCTCGCGTTCGCCGAGCAGTACCGGCGTGACGTCCAGTTCCGCCCCCGCCTTGCGGAGCTGCGCGGAGTGGTCGGTCGCTCATGAGCGTCGTCGTCATCGCAGGGGCCCGCCGCACCTACCCGCGCCGTCTGGCCGCATCCCTGGCCCAGCTCCGGTCCGCGACCGACGTCCTGCACGTCGTCACGTACGGCGAGTGCCCGGACCCCGAGGTGACCGGGCGACACCTCGTGATCCCCGTGGCACCCACGTCACGGTTCGCCCGAGGTCCTCGTCCGGTGCGCCTCGCGCTCCGGGTCCTGAGGCTGGTCTTCTCGCGGCGGGCGACCGATCACTTCCGGAGGAGCGTCCTGTCGTCGCCCGAGGTCGATGCCCTGCTTCGCCAGGCGACCGTGCTGGTTGCGGTCGACCCGCCAGCGGTGGAGGTCGCCTGGCACGTCATCCGACGCCACCCGGACCTGGCAGCCGTCGTGGGTGCGCCGGCCGCCCTTGACGTGATCAACCGCCGACAGGGCGCGCCGGAGCAGGGGTAGCGCGCGGCGCGACGCCCGTTGCGCACCACGACGAGGTCACTCGCTCCCGAGGAACGTGCGCAGGGCCGCGGCCGAGGCGCGCCCCGTGTGCGCCGACTCCACGAACGCGCGGCCCGCGCTGCCCGCGGCGGCGGCCTCGGCCCGGTCCTCGACGACCCGCTCGACCACGTCCGCAAGCGTCGCCGGAGTCGCCTGCACAACCGGGAGTTCCAGTCCCGTCTGCTGGCTCACCCGTTCCCTGACGGTCGCCGAGACGTTGCCGATCACCGCCCGACCCGCGGCCATCGCCTCGCAGGCCGCCACGCCGTAGCTGCCGATCCTGAACTGGTCCAGGACCACGTCTGCGTCCCGGTAGACCGCGGGCATCTCCCGGTAGGGCACGCGCCCGATCCTTCGGTACTCGATGAGACCGCGCGCGACCAGTGGCGCCATCGCGGCATCGACGAGATCCGTTCCCTTGATGCGGTCGTGGCTCGGCGCGTGCACGACGACGGGGCGATCGTGCTCGACGAGCGGCGCGTCGGACCCCCACATCGACACATCCACGACGACCGGGCACCAGGTGGCGAAGGGGAGGTCGTCAAGCAGGTCCGGCGTGGAGACGAAGACCGGGCCGGGGAACTCGCCCAGCCGCTCGACGAACTGCTCCGCCTGCTGCTGCAGACGAGGGATGTCGGTCCAGTCGTCGTCCCGGAAGGGCGACCACTCCTCGCGCTCGGCGTGACGGCGGGGCAGGCGGCTGTCGCTCCCGTGCGACAGCATGGCCACGCGCAGGCCGGCCTTGCGCAGCACGGCAGCCTCCCGAAAGGGGTCGCCGTCGTGCAACCAGCCACAGATGGGCCTGCCGACCTCGGTGATCACATGGGTGAAGCCCGCGGTGAGGTAGTCGAACTGATCCCTCTGCCACCGCCTGTTCACCCGGTACACGAGTGGCGAGACCCCGTAGTCCTGCTGGAATCCGAAGCCCCCCGGCCTGACGAGCGCGAACGAGACGGCGCCGACGTCCGGGATCTCCCGCTCCACCGCCCGCGCCCAGGCGTCACCCTGACCGGCGTGGTTGGCGGGTCCGATGAGGAGCCGAACCGCCGCGCTGGGCGCAGCGGGGCGCACGTGGGCCTCGGGCGGGTCCCACTGGCTGCGTGGTATCGACCGTCCCGTGAGCGCAGCGACCCACCGCTCGGGCAACCGGCCGCGCACGCCGTCCAGGATCCGGTTGGCCCAGGTCGGAAGGGCCGCACGCCGCCGCGCGGCGAATCGGACGAGCCCGACGACCGGCTGGCCACGCACCTTGCGCTTGCTCACCGATGACGCTCCCAGTCCGCTCTGCCCCGACGGTTCCGGCCTCGGCCGGCAAGGCAGGATCATGACACACCCGACCCGGCGGCTCGCCGCGAGGGACTACCTCGCTGCCGCTCCGGAGAGGTCTGCGTAGAAGGCGCGAAGAACCTCCACCTGGGCCGGCCAGGAGAACCTGTGCCGCAGCGCGGCGTCCCGGCTGATCCGTGCCCGCAGGCGGGGGGCGTCTGCGAGCACCTCCCGAACGGCGGCAGCGAGAGCGCCCGGGTCCCCTGCGGGGTAGACGGCCCCGAGATCGAGCTCACGGACCAGCTCCGCCTGCGCGGGGGTGTCGCTCGTGACGATCGGCAGGCCCGCCTGGAGGTACTCGCAGAACTTGTTCGTCAGCGCCACGTCGTGGTTCGGCGAGTGCAGCAACGTGCTCAGCCCGACACTGGCGTCGGCGAAGTAGTGCGGCACGAGCTCGGGGTCCACGTAGTCGGCCAGGTGGACCCGCTCGCCCACCCCGAGGTCGTCCGCCAGCTCGAGCAGGGAGCGGACGACATAGTTGACCCGGTTGGTCACGACCGTCAGGTGGGCATCGGGGAGCTCGGGGAGCGCGCGGACCGCGGTGTCCACGCCGCGGGCGGTGTTCACCCCACCGCCGTAGACGAGCAGGGGCGTGCCCTCCGGCACACCGGTCACCGCCCGCAGGGTGGACAGTTCGGCCGGAGCCGGCGACACCATGGGCGCGTTCAGCACCACCGTCGGCCGGGTGGCCAGCCCGTGGTCGCGGACCAGCAGGTCGGCCAGCGGATCAGAGACCGTCACCACGGCGTCCGCGCGCCCGATGAACTCGCGCTCCAGGGCGGCGTAGGCCGCGACCGTTCGCGGGGGTACGAAGGCGAGGCCTCTGACGTACTCGTGGGCGTCGTAGACCAGCCGGACCTCCCTGCCTGCCTCCCGGGCCCTGCTCGCGGCCGCCGCACCCACCCCGAGCAGGAACACGTCGTGCACGTGGATGACGTCGGGCGCCAGCTCGTCCAGCAGCGGCCCGATGGCCGACTCGTCCCGCTGCATCACGGGGAGCACCGTCGACCAGCGGAACCTGGGGTCGTCCAGCAGCGCATCGACGAGTGCCTCCCGCTCGCCCCGCGTGGCCTCGGGACGTCGGGCCCCGGCCGAGCGGGGGACCCGGCTGGCCGCGGCGAGCCACCAGCGCCCGGCCAGAGCGAGCGCCCCCAGGACCAGCCTGCGCCACCCCCGCTTGGTCACGGCGACGGACCGCCACCGGGACACCTGACCCCGGGCGGCAAGGACGGCGTCGTCGTCGGCGTACCGCAACCGCAGGACCACCCGTACCTCGCGCCACTTGCTGGCCACCCGGTCACGCGGCGTGGTGGCCGTCCCGAGGACGATCACCCGTGCGGCGCCGACCGTGAGCTCGCGTCCCGGTCCGTGTCGCGTGACACCGATCGCCACGACATCGAAGCCGAGCTGCTCGGCGGCCTGGAGGTACTTCAGGACGCGAGGGTCGGACTCGATGTCGTTCCCCGCCAGGTACGCGATCCGCCGGTCACCCATCCGTGCCGCCTTCCAGGAATGTGCGGAGGGCCTCGCCCGCGAAGGGTCCGGAATGGACATGCTCGACGAACGCCTCGCCGGCGGCAGCGGCTTCGCGTCCGCGGTCCCGCTCCTCGAGCAGCCGGAGCACCACGTCGGCTATCGCGTCGGGCTCGGCCTGGACTATCGGCAGCTCGAGTCCCGTCGCCTCCCGGACGCGGCTCCGCACCGGCTCTGCCACGTTCCCGACGACGACTCGGCCGGCCGCCATGGCCTCGCACGCCGCCACGCCATAGCTTCCCAGGCGGAACTGATCGAGCACGACGTCGGCGTCCCGGTAGACACCCGGCATCGCCTCGGCGGGCACCCTGCCGATCCGCCGGTACTCGACCACCCCCGCGTCGTGCAGGGGCGCAAGGGCGGCGTCGACGAGGTCCGACCCCTTGACGCGCGAGTTGCTCGGCGCGTGCACGACAACGGGGCGCTCCCGTTCAAGGACAGGGACGGCGCTCCGCCAGAGGTCCGGATCCACGACCACGGGGCACCAGGTGGCGAAGGGCAGGTCGTCCAGCAGGTCCGGCGTGGAGACGAAGACGACGCCCTCCCACTCGCGGAGCCGGCGCGCGAAGCGGCGAGCCTGCCGGCGCAGGCGAGGGACCTCGACCCAGTCGCGGTCCCGGTACGGGGACCACTCGTATCGGGCGGCGTGCCGCGCCGGGTCTCGGGAGTCGCTGCCGTGGGAGAGCATCGCCACGCGTATGCCGCCCTCGGCGAGCCGTCGGGCCTCCCGGAACGGGTCGAGGCGAAGCAGGTCGGCGAACAACGGGCGACCGGCTTCGATGATCACGTGCGTGAAGCCGCTCACGTAGTCGAGCTGCTCCTGCTGCCATCGACGGTTCTTCCGGTAGACCAGCGGCGAGGCCGAGAAGTCGTCCGGGAAGCTGAACCCACCCTCGATCTGCAGCGCGAAGCAGATCGCACCGAGATCGGGGACGGCGCGCTCGGCCGTGCGCGCCCATGCGTAGCCCTGTCCAGCGAAGTTGGCGGGGCCGATGAAGAGCCGTCGTGTCGTGGCAGGGATCGCGGGACGGTCGTGGACGCCCGGGTACTCCCAGTCATCGACGCTGACCGGGGTGCCGCCGGTGAGGGCCCTGATCCACGACTGGGGGATGCGCCACCGCACCCAGTCCAGGCCTCGGTTCGCCCATTCGGGGAGCCACCCCCGGACGCGCCCCAACGCCCGAACGGCCCCCGTCGTCAGGGCGTGCAGGACACGTCGCGACACGTTCACCCCGTTCCCCCGCCCATTCCTCGCTCGCCCGTCCTCATCGCTGCTCGGCGGGGCCCCCGTCACGGGCGTCCCCCGTCGCCTGGGCCGTTCCGCGTGAGTACCACAAGTTCCCGGCATGCCTGCACAAAGGGTCCGGCGTCGTCCGTGAGACCGGCCGCTGCGGCCGACGCGCGCTCGCGCAGGGAGGTCAACGCGTCCGGGTCGACGGACCATCGGCCCAAGAGCGCGCCCGCAGCGGAGGAGCCGTCCACCACGACGCCTGCTCCGGTCTCGGTGAGCAGACGGGCGACCCGCGGCAACGCCGTCGCCACGACGGGCAGCCCGCACGCCAGGTACTCGTACAGCTTGCTCGGCATCGCCTCGCGGAACGCCGGGGTCGGCTCGAGGAGCAGCAGCCCCACCCAGGCACCCCGTGCGTGCTCCCACGCCTCGCGCGGCGGTAGCCGCCCGTGCCATCGGACCCGGGTGGCCAGCTCGGGCTCCGCCAGCCGAGCGTCCGCCTCGGCGCGGTCGGCGGCGGCGATCGGGCCGACCAGGTCCAGCTCCCACCCGGGCGCGAGGGCCACGGCGTCGAGCATCGCGAACAGGCCTCGGCTGCGCCGGAGGTCGCCGACGTAGATCGCCCGCGGCGAGGGATCGGGATCGGCAGGGGCCGGAAGCATGGACCGGTCGGGGAGGTTCCGCATCACGAGGCGTCGGGGGGCGTCGGGGAGCAGGCCGACGTCGGCGACCACGGTCAGATCGGCACGGCGAGCCGCGGCCACCCCTGCGCGCGCGAACGCCTCTCCCGCCCAGCGCCGTGGGCCCCGCGCCCATGCGCGGTCGCGCAGCAGCAGCCGGTAGTCCTCGTGGACGTCCGCGACGGTCCGGACGCGCCGGTCCGGCCGCACCCGGCTCAGGGTGCGCCGGAGCTCGGCCCCGACCGCGACGTCCGGGTCGAGAGTGATCACCAGGGCACCGCGTGCGCGCCAAGGCAGGCTCAGGGCGCGCCAGGCGCGGACGACGCCGCCACGTCGCGACCAGGTGCGGATCGACGCCCCCGGCGGACCCGCTCCGGGGTCACCGAGCCCGAGGACCTCGACGCTGAGGCCCGCCGCCTGGAGCGCGGCGGCCTCCCGGTGCAGGCGCGCATCGGCAACGTCGTGCCCCGAGGTGACGATGCTGACGGTGGGCATCGACCGCCTCAGAGGTCGTCGAGCGCGAAGGCCTCTTCGCCCACGTGGAGGAACCTGGTGTACGCCTCGATGCACCGGTCGGGCGTGTCGTGCATCATCAGCTTGCCCTTGTGCATCCAGATGCAGTCCGTGCACATCTGCTGGATGGCTCCCAGCGAGTGGCTGACGAGGAACATCGCCCGGGCCGACTCCATGAGCTCCTGCATCTTCGCCGCCGACTTGACCTTGAAGGACGCGTCGCCGGCCGACAAGGCCTCGTCGATGAGCAGGATGTCGGGGTCCATGTGTGCCGACACCGAGAACGCCAGGCGCTGGAACATGCCCGAGGAGTAGGTGCGCATCGGCAGGTCCATGAAGTCGCCGATCTCCGCGAACTCGGCGATCTCGTCGGCCCGCTGCTCGACCGCGGCTCGCGACAGACCCGCCGCGAGCCCGCCGAGGATGACGTTCTCCCGGCCGGACAGCTGCCCGTTGAAGCCGACACCGAGGGCGAGCAGGGAGCTGATCTTGCCGCGGACCTCGATGCGTCCGCTCGTGGGCGGGAGCACCCCGGCGAGGGAACGCATGAGCGTCGACTTCCCGGCACCGTTCGCGCCGATGATGCCGACGGCCGACCCGCGCGGGACGTCGAACGACATGTTCTGCACCGCGTGCACCTCGCGAATGGCGCGCTCGCCGCGCCCGAACCGCACGATGGCGCTCTTGAAGGTCGGCACCTTCTCGAACGTGGTGCGGTAGGTGATCGAGACGTTCTGCACGCTCACCGTCGGCGGCTCGCCGGGCAGCGGCTGCTGGCGCAGCACGGCACGGGACTGCTGGTCCGGCACCGGCAGGCTCGCGGGGGTCTTGGGCTCAGATACGGACAGCGAAATCACGCTCCCGGGACATGAAGAAGAGGGAACCACCGACGAGCGCGATCAGCGCCCAGATGGCCGCCGCGATCCAGATCCTCGGCTCGGGCACCTGGGAGCGGAGCGTGAGGTCGGACCACCCGCCGATGATGGAGAACAACGGGTTGAAGATCATCCACTCGTACAGGCCGCCGAGCCGGTCCTTCGCCTCCTCGGGGAACCACAGGACGGGCGAGAGGTACAGCCAGATCCGCAGGAAGTAGGGCAGGAAGCTCGTGGTGTCGCGGAAGTACACCTGGACGGCCGCGAAGAACGCCGCCATCCCGTAGGCGAAGACGACGAGGAAGAGAAGGAAGACGAGACCGAGCAGCATCGTGAACGACCACGGCGGCCGCGCGAGCGCGTTGATGACCACGAAGATCGGGAGCGTCGGCAGGAACCGGAAGAACGCGGTGCGCACCGCGGCGAGCGGCATGAGGAGCCGCGGGAAGGCCATGTTGAGGATGAGGCGACCGCCGCTGGTGACCGAGCCCGCCCCGGTGGCCAGCGAGCCGGAGAAGAAGAAGAAGACGAAGATCCCGCCGCAGATGTGAGCGAGCCGTTCCAGGCCGCCGCCACCGCCGAGGATGTTCACGAGCACGAAGTAGACGAGCGCCAGCAGCAGCGGGTTGAGCATCAGCCAGAGCTGGCCAAACACGGTCTGCGAGTGGGCGGCCTTGATGCCCGACCGCGAGAACTCGGCCGCGAACGGCATGCGCGCCCACAGGTCCCGGAAGTACGGCTTCATCGGCGGCAGGCCGGCCCGGTGGGGCTCGTAGACCTGCAGCTCGGCGTCCCAGTTGGGCGCCGCGTCGTTCTTCGCCATCTGTCGCTCAGTCCTCCGTCACCGTGAGCTTCGGGCACGTTCGGGGTGTCGCCCGCCGCCCCAACGAGCCGCCCCAGGATAGCGGCTCGCGCACTCCCGGCCGTCACCGCGAGCCACCGACCTTCGCCTCTCCCGCACGCGCAACAGGCGGAAGTCACGAGGGGTCAACGGAGAGCCTCAACGTCAATGGACCGGGGTCGATGAACTGAACGGAGAGGGTAACGGTGTCGGTGACCTCTCGGAAGCTGGTACCCGTGACGCTGCTGGTGACTGGGTCGCCGGTCCAACCATGCGCCAGTCGGGGCTGTGTGGGGAGCTCAAGTCGGAGGCGTGCCGGGCTCAGTGCGTGTGTGAGGAACACGGTCGTTCCCACGGCCTCAGTCACGACACCGTCCCCCAGGTGGAAACGAGCGCTTGCAGCACCAGGGCCTCGAACCTCGTCAGTCACCGTGAGCGCGAGCCGGTCCGTACGGCCCCTGACCGTACGTCTCACAACATGGTCCGATACCGCCAAGTGCCGCCCGGAGAAGACGAAGGTCCCCCCCCGCTTCAATCCCACCGTCGAGAGCCGCCAGGCCCGGTTCGATCGAGTAGTGGTACCCGGTGACATAGGGCGCGCTGTGGGCCGCAGGGCCGCGCAGGTAGGCCGGAATCGGCTCGTCGTACTCGTGGGAGTAGAACGACGGGTCTATGAGCCACTCGACGCCGTCATGAAATAGGGTGATCGCCAGATTGTCGGCGTGCTTGTGAGTCGAAGAGAGAGAAGTCGCGAAGAAGCAGAAGGTGAACGGCCGTCCCGCATTCGTGCCATGTGCCACAGCGTAACCGGCGCGTGGCAGGACGACGACACCAGTGTCCTGAGCGGAATGCTGGGCGACGGGACGCTCGGCCGGAGTGGGCCTACGAAAGGTGTCTCCAGTCGACGGCGCACGGTCATCAGCGTAGCGAAGCCGCGCTGACCAAGCCGCCAGTCCTCTGGCGGTCTCCCGAAGGCTGGAGTCTTCCACGACGACGTCTAGGAGCTCCGCGGCGAACTCGACGAGGGTCTGAATTCCATGATGGTACCCAACGGAGTTCTCCACAAACACCGCATAAGGACCCTCCGTGCACACGAGTTGAGCGATCTGCTGTTTGAGGCGGCGGCGGCCGGTCTCCATCCATCGGCCCGCTGCGGGCGTCGGAACGAGGGCACCAGCTACCAGCAGTGCTAGGTCCTGAAACCACGCGTGGTTGTGGAAGCGGTTGCGCTGGTTGGCCGCATAGAATGCTTCGCTCTCAAGCAAGAAGCCGTGAGCAAGGATTGCCTCGTCGACCTGGTTCCTGACCCGTCGGTCGCTGTTATCGGCGTCGATTGTTGTCCGCAGGAGAAGCAGTGTTATCAAGCGCTCCGCCGTACCGTGGTCGTACCAGGCGTACCGCTGATCCGGGTCGACCTGGTAGAAGCTGCGAGCGAGCCAGTCGGAGACGAGGCGAAGCGCCGCTGCCCGAGCCGTGGTGTCGCCGTGTCGGCGCGCATAGAGCAGCATGTACGCCGCAGGGTATAGCGAGTGCCAGATGTAGCGGTATGTGGACACATCTGACAGTCCAGTGGGCAACGATGCCTCATTGGGCCAGGGAAGGTCGACTCCCGACACGATCGGAAAGGTGCCCCAGTCGAGAAAGCGTCGAACGTCTGCCTCGAGCGTCGGATTCTTCTGCCATAGGTACGTGGTGAGCGCTTGAAGGACGGACTCGCTACGCGCGTCCCGCTGCCATGTGCCTAGCGCCTCCGTGCCTTTCGCATACCACGCGGCCACCCAGTCGACGGTAATCTTGGCGCCAGATGCTGCCGGCGTCCCGCTGACGTAGACGCGCACGTCCTCGGCTGATGCCTCACCGGCGTTGGCCCATCCGTTCTGGATCCGCATCACGAGATCATCGTCACCGATGCTGATCTCGGTCCAGTCGCCTTGGACGGTGTGCGGGCTCTTGACGTGTCGGAACACTCCTTCCACCGTTCGTCCGACGGCGACGTAACGGAGGGATTGCCAACCGTCGAGCCGGAACCGAGCGCTCACACCGTTGCCCCGTGGCAGCGACTCTAGGAGAACTGCTCGGACTTCATGGACAACACCTGTGCCACGGAACGTGGCCTCGAGCCCCAAGTCGGTTTGCGCCGTCTCAGCGGCTCGGTACGCGTGCCACTGGGCGGCGTCTTGATCCCGACCCGCTACGACAGAGGAGCTGGCCAGCACCGAACGTCCCGCCAGGACAGCCGCCATATCAGGCGACCAGCGGCGCGCTCCACCGGTCACTCGCCACCACCACGCAGAGAACAAGCGCACGAGCGAGAGCGTGTGCCATGCCTCATTCTTGTGACCCGCCAATCTCCTAGCAACTAGCGATACGCGACACTAGACCGTCGCCCGTCGATTGGCCCGAATGAGCGCAAGCTCCTTCGGAATCACCACATCTACCCCACTCTGCTCCCTCACGCGGGCGGCCGCCGCGGACGACATCTGCAGGAACTCTTCGGGATGGAGGAATGCCCTCTCAATACCGGCCGCGAGTCCCATGTGGTCCTCACTCTCCGCAAGGTACCCGCACGCGTTGTCTACAAACTCAGGGATGCACGCGACAGCGTTAGTCACTGGGACGAGGCCCGACGCCATGGCTTCGTCTCGGGAAACGCCTTGCGCGTCCATTCGTGTGGGAACAAGGAATATCCCGTAGTCGCGGTGCAGTTCTGCAATCTCATCCTGCCGGAGGAACCGTCGTTCGATGGTCACGTTCGGGAAGTTCCGGAGCGGCTTGAGCGTGTCATCGAACAGCGCGCCGTCACCCACGAAGCGGAAGTGCAACTCCCCGAAGCAGGGTCGCGACGCCAGTTCGAGGACCGCCGCGACCGCAAGGTCGTTCGCGTATTTAGCACTCGCGTAGGGACGGATCGAGAGCACACGCCGCCGCGCGTCGGGGGACTTGACGGAGTAACCAAAAAGGCTCGTATCGACGGGATTGTGAATGACGCTCACACGCTCGGCTGGGATGGAAACTCCAAGGTCCTCCATCACTTCATCGGCGAAGTACTGCGACACGAAGACCAAATGCGTCTGGCCTCCGAGCTCGCGAATCACGCCTCGCCAGAATTCGAGACGAGCCGCCGAAGTCACCTTGGCCCGCTCGAGCACTTCCTCATTCGGGAAGTTGAACGTCCGCCGCCACCAGGGCTGCACCTCGGAGCCGTGCACCCAGATCACCACACGGTGCGTGTTCTGAAAGTGCCTGATGACATTCCACATCGAGGGACTCAAGAAGTGAACGAGAATCGCGTCGTGCGCGCCGCCGGTTAGCAGTCGATAGAGAGAGTCCTGTCCGCCCGCACCCACTTCCACGCCTTCAAACTCTCTATAGGCTAGAGTCGCACCGTCGACAAGGCGGAACACATCTGATGTCAGGCCCGATTCCCCGTATGCGGCGACCCGGCGGTGGACGAACCCGTTCCTGTACAAGTCACCGTATGCCGGATAGTTGTCGGTCACGACGACCACATCTCGCTTGGATGGAATCGCGAGCGGACCAAAGTCTACGTCCCCGAGAATGATACTCCAGACCACCCTGCGGCCCGGTCCCTTGACCCTAATACCGATGCTCACTTCGCGTGCGTTACTGGGGACCGGGACGAGTTGCGGAGCGTCGGAAGGGCGGACCGCTGAGCCGAGTAGCTGTCCGCCGGCGTCATAGAATCGAAGTGCCACTTCGAGATCGAGCTGGCTGCCCGTCTCCATCAGAACGCGAGCTGTGCCGTCAGGCCATAGGCTGACGCAATCGAGCCGTCCGGACGTCCACAGGTACTCGTGCGCAGATTCCCCCAGGCAGGAGTCGATCCGCAGGCCCTTTGCGAGCGGCGTAGCGGTGAGCTCGCCGGTCGCCCCCGCGGGTGTCCTGAGCGCGTCCAGCGGAAGCGTCGGTGTCTCGTCGAATCGCCGATCTCCTGAGAGTGATGGAGGGGCGGTCTGGTGGAAGTCGTCCAGGCCGGTGTCGATCGACAGATCGCCGGAGAGCTCCGCGATTACCTCGGGTCCGAGGTGCGCGCCGTCACGGCAGTAGTCGAAGCGATGAATCGCCAACTGCGCGACCTCGCCAAGACCGCTCCCGCCGCCGCGGAAGAGCATTGAGCATGGCACCTCTCGGCCGGCAGACGTCCGCACGAGGCTGCGCCGCGGGTCCAAGCCCGTGGTCGCGCGATACTCGGAGCCTTCCGAGACCCTCGCCAGAGCACCGTCCTTAAGTGCAAAATGGTCCGCTTTGCCGATGACTGCTGCGTCCGAGTACTGGCATGCGAGCGCCAGGTCGAGCAGGTAGAAGTCCCCATACCAGTCGCGCGGATCAAGCAAGGCGATGCCGCTCGAGTCGCCGACGAGGTCTCCGAGGCTCATCGCACCGGCGACGTCGCTACTGAGGACGACGCTCTCGGTATCCTCCAACTCACCGCGAGCGGCAGGGTCGTCGGTAACGAACATGGTCTCGAGGCGCACACCGCGCTGCGTGGCCGCCACCTCCCGTGCCCACTTCACCTCATCAACGCTCGCCACTGGGAAGACAGCCGTGACGACGAACTCTCGGCTCGTGAGCGGCCGACCGGAAGCGACGTCGAGCACGTATGCGAGTCGATCGGCATACGTGTGTTTGCTGTGCACCTTGCGGAGCCCCATGACCCGCAGCTTGTCAGCTCGGTCGCGGTCCTCGACGAGTCGAGTAAGGAGCGCCCGTGCGCCGATTTCCGAGTCGCTCATCGGCACGAGTTCACCGAAGACGTTGCTGAGGCCCCGCGCGTAGTTCGACACGGTCAGCGTCCCCGACGACAAAAGCTCGTAGATCCTTCGGGCGAACATCGTCTGCGAGGACTTGACGGAGTTCAGGTTGAGGGCGTACCGGTACCCCTTGTACGCGACGTCGATCTCGCTGGGAGCCAATGTTCCAACAATGTAGCGAGCATACTCGGCGGGGAATGCGTACTCCTTGAGGGTGGTGCCGAGCATGCGGTCGTATATCTCAAGGGGCATCACGTCGCTCACGCCATTGAGGATCTCCTTCAGGTCGCGCATCCGCTCCTTGTACCTGAGGTAATACCCGCCCGCAAACACGAGTGCTTCTTTGCGATCCGTGACCTCGATCGGGTTCTGAATCCGCGGCTGACAGGCGAAGCCCAGGTAACGGACACGCTCATGCCCCAGGAGTGCGCGGTACTTGTTGACCATGTCCAGGTCGGTAGTGAACACGTGATCGAATTCTGCAGCAGTGCGCAGGAAGGTCCGGAAGTGCACCGGGTCCTCCTTGTTCCAGAAGACGGTGGGCACTCCCCGCTCCCGGCACCAGGAAATTACCTCCTCCAACTCCTTGACGAACTTCGGGACGGTGTTGTGCCAAGTTCCGGATTCACCCCTCCACGCGGACTCCACGAACAGGATGTGGGGCTCGAACTCCTCGAGCTCAGACCGCCAGCTCGCAGGGTGCAGGTCGCGGAGATCGCATTCGAGGGCGAGGGACTGCCGGGTGAAGTCATCCACAATCGCAGCCACTCGCGTGCGCCCGCCATTTGCCAGTGCCGACCGCAACCCCGCCGACGACGCCTCCGCGGAGCGCGAACGTTCCAACAACTCGGCACTGTGGTAGATGCGGTCCGCTGCGAGTCTGGAAGGCCCCAGAGCATGCCTGGCAGGCCGCTTCGCACCTGGCTGCGGACGTGCAGCGACGGGGCGGCTAGCCAGTTGCTGGCGGACGGGCCGGAAGACGCGCCAAAGGTCGCGTGGCAGCAACAGAAGCCGTCGGGGAGACCTCGCTGCCCGGAGCGTCCGGACGGTCCGCAGTGCCCTTCCAGACCGCAGTCGGTTGACGGTTGCCTGCAGTGCATCGCTGTTCTTGTTCACGAGAGCGAGCCGGCGTTCCAGTGCTTCAGCCCGCTTGGCGTGGGCGTCGCGCATCTCGCGGTACTTGACGGCCTCGTGACGAGCCCGGTCGTAGGACAGGCGCAGGTTGGCTTCCTCATGCTTCGCCCGCGCCACGGCGTCCTGGGTTGTCTGGCCGAGTACCCGTACCCGCTCCTTGAGCTTGCCGTTGCGATGGGCCAGATCCCGATACTTCAGTCGGACTGAGTTGAGCTCCTCAGCTAGCTCTCGTTGCTTCGCGCTGTCGCGGTACCACTGCGCCACGCGGCTGAGAGCGGCAGAGCGAAACTCCAGGTCGCCTTCCACTCCGTGCGCTGGGCGGAAGAGATGTGTCGGCGTGGCGTTGTAGGTCGCGATGTAGCCGTAGCCGTGCTCAACCAGCCAACGACCGACCTGGTCGAACGACTCCACCTCCTGGCACTCGACGAAGATCAAGGGACGGTCGCGCCCGATCAGCTCTGCCGCCCCCTGGAGAACCTCCAGCTCCATGCCTTCCACGTCGATCTTCAACGCAGACACTGGCGCGGGGAGGGCCTCAAGATCGAGCGCGACAACGGTGAAGTCGCCATCGTCCGAGGGCGTGACGTGCTGGCCGCCGAGGTTCGCCGGGTTGAGTGCAGTGAGGACGCCTCGCCCCGGGGTGGCGCCGACGGCCGCGGACCGAACGTCGACCCGTCCGTGCAGGCCGTTGAGATCGATGCTTCGGGCGAGGGCCGCCGTCAGGTCAGAGTTCGGTTCATAGGCCACTACGCGGAGATCACCGATCGCGGCCAGGAAGATCGCATGATTTCCCACGTTCGCACCGACGTCGACGACGAGTTCGCCCGGTGCGAGGAGGGTGAGCATGGCCGCGAGCATCTCGTGCTCGTAGGGACGCCCGGTGGCTGCGATGCGCCCTTGGATGTAGTCGGTGCTGTGATGGGGCACCGCAATCTGGTAAGTCCTCTTCCCGACGCTCAGGGAGACGACGTCGCCGACGAGGATGCCGGCTCCGCCCGTCAACGCCACGTCCCTTTGGTATCGATGACTCTCGCTCCCTCGCGCATCTTCGGGCGCTCCCTGAATGCCAAGTGGTCGACGAGGAGGACAACGGCGTCAGCCACTTCCAGTGCCTTTGCGTAGTCCACGAGCTCGACGTTACTCCGGCTGCTCAGGTCTGGCGGCAAAAAGGAAAGGTGGGGCTCGACAGCGAGCACCCACCCACTCGGGACGGCGTCAGCGATAGACGCCACAATCGCCCGCGCGGGCGACTCCCGAATGTCGTCGATGTCCGGCTTGAACGAGAGGCCAAGCGCGGCGATGACCGGACTCTCGAGATCCGAGACCGCGTCGAGCACCTGCCTCACGACCCATCCAGGCTTGGCATCGTTGACCTCTCGGGCCGTCCTGATCAGGCGAGTGCTCGTCGGCGCCGACTCGACGATGAACCAAGGGTCCACCGCGATGCAATGGCCCCCGACGCCGGGACCAGGCTCCAGAATGTTCACGCGGGGATGATGGTTCGCCAGCTCGATGAGTTCCCAGACGTCGATGTCAAGGTCATCGGCAACAAGGGACAGCTCGTTGGCGAAGGCGATGTTCACATCTCGGTAGGAGTTCTCGACAAGCTTCGCCAGCTCGGCCGTCGCGGCATCCGTGAGAAGAATCCTGCCGGTGCAGAAGAGTTCATAGAGACGCTTCGCCCGCTCAGCGGCTTCAGGGGTCAGTCCGCCGATGACGCGATCGTTCTCGACGAGCTCGACCATGACCTTCCCCGGAAGGACCCGCTCCGGGCAGTGCGCGAGATGCAGCATCGGGCTGCCGTCGGGAGATCGTAGGTCTGCGCGATCCTCAAGGAGCCACGTCGCCAGCTGAGCGGTGGTCCCGGGGGGTACGGTCGACTCCAGAATGATGAGGTTGTCCGCGACGAGGTGGGGCGCGATCGCCCTCGCCGCCGAGCGGATGTAGCTGAGGTCTGGCTGGTGGTCGCCCTGGAAGGGTGTGGGCACCGCCAGCACGTACACGTCGGCACGCGGGATCTCGGTGGATGCGGTCAGGAGGCCGTCTGCGACGGCCTTCGCCACGAACCCCGCAAGGTCGGGCTCAACGAATGGGACGAAACCGCCATTGATCGCGTCGACTGTTGCGGGATCAACGTCGACTCCCCGCACTCGCACGCCGTTCGACGCCAGGATTGCAGCGGTAGGCAGTCCGATGTAGCCGAGCCCGATGATTGCTACTTCCGGCCCAGACTTCACGGCGTCGCCTCCCCTGTGCACAGGAGCCTCGCGTCCTTGGCCAGACCCAACGGGGGAGCCTACTCCCCTGTCTGGCTCACCTCGCTTGACCTTTGGCCCAGGAAGTCGGGCTCACGCTGCCCGAGCCCGAAGAAGTGCTCGACGGCTGCGACGCTCCTGGATGCCGCGCGGCCGTCCCCGTAGGGATTCACCGCACTCGCCATCGCGGCGTACGCGCTCGCGTCGTGCAGGAGTCGCGTCACCTCGGCGACAATCCGGTCCTCGTCGGTCCCGACGAGCTTGACCGTGCCGGCGTCCACGGCCTCCGGGCGCTCGGTCTCATCGCGAAGCACCAGCACCGGTTTGCCGATCGACGGCGCCTCTTCCTGGACGCCACCCGAGTCGGTCAGGATCAAGGTGCTCATCGCCGTCAGGCGGCAGAAGTCCGTGTACTCAAGTGGTTCCGTGAGGAGGACGTTGGCCAGCCCGGCGAGCAACGGAGTGAAGACCTCCCGCACCCGAGGATTGGCATGGAGCGGGAGGACGATCAGGACGTCTGGCTCCTGCTTCGCCAGCCTCGCAAGTGCTCGTGCGGTCCTCGCCATGGGCTCACCCCAGGACTCCCGACGATGCGAGGTCACGACGATGACGGGGCGCCCGTCCAGGGGGCTCGCTGCCAGTACGGGATCCCGGAACGAGTCCCCGCTTCCGCTCACCTCCAGGAAGGCGTCGATCACCGAGTTGCCCGTCACCACGATGGAGGCTGGATCCACACCCTCGCGAACGAGGTTCCGCGCGCTTGCCGGAGTCGGTGCGAGGTGAAGCGAGGCGATACGGGTGAGGAGGCGCCGGTTCCCTTCCTCGGGGAACGGCGACCAGATCGTCGGTGTCCGGAGGCCCGCCTCCACATGAGCCACAGGGATCTTGAGGTAGTAGGCCGAAAGTCCAGCGGCAAACGCGGACGTCGTGTCCCCCTGGACGAGCACGAGGTCAGGCGAGTAGCTCTCTAGAACCGGGGTCAGACGCTCGAGGGTGCGAGCGGTCACGGCCTCCAGTCCCTGCCCATGAGCGAAGATGTCGAGGTCCTCGATCGGCGAGATCCCAAAAGTCGTGTTGACCTGGTCAAGCATCGAGCGGTGCTGCCCGGTCACGACGACGCGGCATTCCAGCTCTCTGGACCGGGCGAGCCCCCGCACGATCGGTGCCATCTTGATGGCCTCGGGGCGCGTGCCGTAGACCGCCATCACAGCCGGTGGCATCGGGCCATCCTTTCGAGGGGCATCAACCGGGCGACCCTATCGGAGCCGTGGAGACTTGGAGGTGACTGCTCCAGCTCGGCGAGACGCACCGGCACTCCGGCTGGCGCGCCGCGAGCACAGCGGAGCAGCCGACCCGGCGTCATACCCCTCTGAGGAACCCCACACCCCAGGCCATGTGCATGGTCGCCACCACCGGCGCCAGCCGCAGCCGGGCGGGCCAGCTCATCCCCCGGCTCACGGCCAGCGAACCGATCAGGACTGTCGCGGTGTAGACCGCCGGGGCCGCGGCGGCCACGAGAAGCCACCGTGGACCCACGGCAGCCCCCACCAGTGCGACCACGGTTCCGACCGCCACCCCGACGACGGCGGTCGGCGGCGCAAGGTAGCGCGCGCTCGCCGTCTCCGGATAGTGCCGGATGACCTGTCGCCGCCACCGTCCCGTCCCGTAGAACTGTCGCGCCAGCGCCCGCCACGAGCCGCGCGGGCGATAGGTGACGGCCAGCTCGGGGTCGAACCAGACGACCTCGCCGGCGCTGCGCAGCCGGTGGTTGAGCTCCCAGTCCTGGGCCCGGATGAACGACTCGTCGAAGCCCCCCACCCGCGCCAGCGCGTCCCGGCGGAACACCCCGAGGTACACGGTGGGCGCCGGACCCGCCGGGCCCCCGGTGTGGAAGCTCGCCGACCCGATCCCCAGCGGGCTGCTCATCGCCCGAGCGACGGCCTGCTCGAACGGCGTGACCCCCACGGGGACCATCATCCCGCCCACGTTCGCCGCACCCGTCTCGGTCAACGTGCGCACGGCGCGGACCACGTAGTCCCGGCTGATCTCGCTGTGCCCGTCCACGCGGACGAGGACCTCGTGGGTCGCGGCCGCGACGGCCCGGTTCAACGCGGCCGGGGTACGCCCGCTCGGGTTGTCGACCACGACGATCCGGTGGTCGCTCGCCGCGAGCTCGTCGGCGATCTCCCGGGTCCGGTCGCCGCTCGGCCCCACCGCGAGAACCACCTGGAACGGCCCGCGGTACGACTGGTCGAGCACCTGGGCGACGGCCGCGCGCAGGTGTGCCTCCTCGTCCCGGACGGGGAGGATGACCGAGACGCCGGGCAGTGAGGCGTCGGAGGCTGGGGATGACATCCCGCGAATGCTACCGAGCCTGCGGCTAACGTTGGACCGGCCAACGAGTCTCGGGCGGGAGCGGAGCATCCATGAAGATCTCGGTCATCGGTTGTGGCTACCTCGGCGCGGTGCACGCCGCCGGGATGGCGGACCTCGGTCACGACGTGCTCGGGGTGGACGTCGACGAAGCCAAGGTCGCGCTGCTCAACGCCGGGAAGGCGCCCTTCCACGAGCCCGGGTTCGACGACCTGCTGGCCCGGGCGGTGGCCTCCGGTCGGCTGCGTTTCACCACCTCGATGGACGACATCGCCTCGGCGCAGGTGCACTTCATCTGCGTCGGTACCCCGCAGCAGGCGGGCCACTACGCCGCAGACCTCACCTACGTCGACGCGGCGGTCGACGCCTTGGTCCCCCGGCTGGCCGCTCACCCGGACGGTCCGGTGGTGGTGGTCGGCAAGTCGACGGTCCCGGTGGGCACCGCGGAGACCATCGCGCAGCGGATCTCCACAGAGGCGGCGGCCAGCGGGGCCACGCTGATCTGGAACCCCGAGTTCCTGCGCGAGGGCTGGGCCATCCAAGACACGCTGTCCCCCGACCGGATCGTCTACGGCCTGCCCGACGGCGACCTCCCCGGCACCACCTCGCCCCAGGGGGCCCGGGCGCGCGCCGTCCTCGACGACCTCTACGCGGACCAGCTGGTGCGCCAGGAGATCCCCCTCATCGTCACCGACTACGCGACGGCCCAGCTGGTCAAGGTCGCGGCCAACTCGTTCCTCGCCACCAAGATCTCCTTCATCAACGCGATGGCCGAGCTGTGTGAGGCGACGGGTGCGGACGTCACGCAGCTCGCCGACGCGATCGGACACGACGAGCGGATCGGCCGCAAGTTCCTGGGGGCGGGAATCGGATTCGGCGGGGGCTGCCTGCCCAAGGACATCAGGGCGTTCATGGCCCGTGCCGGCGAGCTGGGTGCGGATCAGGCGCTGACGTTCCTGCGAGAGGTCGACGCGATCAACCTCCGGCGCCGTGAGCACGTGGTGTCGCTGACCCAGGACGCGTGCGGCGGCGACGCGAGCGGCTGCCGCGTCGTCGTGCTCGGGGCGGCCTTCAAGCCGGACAGCGACGACATCCGGGACTCGCCCGCGCTGGCCGTCGCGTCCGCCCTGGCCGGGACCGGCGGCCAGGTGGTGATCACCGACCCGGCCGCGCTGCCCAACGTGCGCAGCACCCGGCCGCACCTCACCGTCGACCCGGACGTGCGCAGCGCCCTCGCCGGGGCCGACGTCGTGCTGCTGCTCACCGAGTGGAAGGAGTATGTGAACCTCGATCCGGAGGAGGTGGGCGCCCTCGTGGCGAGCCGCACGATCATCGACGGGCGCAACGCCCTCGACCCCGCCAGGTGGCGCGCCGCGGGCTGGTCGTACCGGGGCCTCGGCCGACCCTGACCGCGGGGGGACGCGTCCCCGGCCTGCACAAGACCTCCACCGACCCTCACGAGTTCAGCCCCGAACGGCGCGGGCCTGGTCATATGCTTGTCGATCGTGAGTCCACAGCATGCCTCGGCCAAGCGCCGCAAGGTACCTGCGCACTCCCGCCCCCGTCGGACCCACCCGATCGTCCGCGTGGTCGCCCTGCTGCTGACGGCCTCCTTCGCGCTGGTCGCGGGCGGCGCGGCGACGGCCTACACGCGGCTGCAGGGGAACATCGCCTCCGCCGACGTGGAGGTTCTGCTCGGCGAGGACCGGCCCCCTCCGCCCCCGGAGCCGGACCCGACGGACCCGTCCGCGGGCACCCCGGTCAACATCCTCGTCCTCGGCAGCGACACCCGGGAGGGGAACGAGCAGTACGCCTCCGACCCGGTGGAAGGCGAGCGGGCCGACACGACCATCGTGGTGCACATCTCGGCGGACCGGAGCCGCGTCGAGCTGGTCTCCATCCCGCGGGACACCCTGGTGGACATCCCGGAGTGCCTTCGTTCGGACGGGACGTCGTCCCGCCCGCAGACCCGGGAGATGTTCAACTCCGCCTTCTCGATCGGGGCGCAGAGCGGCGAGATCACCGACGGGGCGGCCTGCACGCAGAAGACGGTCGAGGCCCTCTCGGGGCTGTACATCCACCACTTCGTCGTGGTGGACATGAGCGGGTTCGTCAAGATGGTCGACTCGCTCAACGGCGTCCCGATGTGCATCCCGAACGACATGTACTCCACCAAGGCCCACCTCGACCTCAAGGCTGGCCAGCAGACGCTCGACGGGGTGACCGCGCTCGCCCTCGCACGCGCCCGGACCGGCACCGGCCTCGGCAACGGCTCGGACACGGGCCGGATCGCCCGCCAGCAGGAGCTGCTCGCCGCCACCGCGCGTCAGTTCCTCAGCATGAACCTGCTCACCGACGTGCCCGAGCTCATGCGCTTCCTGGACGCCACCACCAGCTCGTTGACGGTGAGCAGCGGCCTGGCGTCGATCCCGGACCTGGCAGGCATGGCGTTCAGCCTCCGGTCGATCCGTGAGGACGACATCACCTTCCTCACGATCCCGTGGGAGTACTGGGTGGAGAACCGCAACCGCGTCGTTCTCACCGAGGAGGCACCCCTCGTGTGGGCGAACCTGATCGCGGACGTGCCCGTCACGACCGGCCTGGTGCCGGAGGAGACGCCCGCCCCCGCCGCCACGCCCACGCCGGGAGCGACGACGACGCCGGCGCCGATCCCCACTCCCGGCGTGGACCCCTTCACCTCGGCCGATACGACCTCCGTCTGCTGACCATGGCGCCGAACCCGCCGAGCTTCGAGCCGGCTTCCCGCCCGGATCCGTCGGGCAGTGGCGAGCCGATCATCATCCGGGGGAAGACCCCGCGACGCCCCGCAGCCCCGCCGGCGGGCCGCACACGTGACAGCAACCCGCCCAGCCTGCCGCCGCGTCGGGAACCGGAGGGCCCGCCTCCCGTCCGACGGCCGGCATCCGCGCAGGCCCCACGCCCGGCTCCGGGCGGACGGCCCACCGCGGCCCGCCCACGCCGCCGATCCCCACTGCGCCGGATCACCCCCGTGCTCGGGCTGATGCTCGCCCTCGCGATCGCTTGGCCGATCGGGCTGGCGCTCTGGGCGAACGAGAGGCTGCAGCACGAGCCGGCCACCTCCGGAGCGCCCAACACTCCGGGCACGACCTACCTGCTCGCGGGGTCGGACGAGCGCGGCGGAGCCCTCGTCACGGACGAGACCCCGGGCTCACGCACCGACACGATCATGGTGCTGCACGTGCCGACGTCGGGCCCGTCAGCGCTGATCAGCATGCCGAGGGACACCTACACCGAGATCCCCGGCTACGGGCCCAACAAGCTGAACGCCGCCTACGTCTTCGGCGGCCCGGCCCTGCTCGTGCAGAGCGTCGAGGGCCTCACGGGCCTCACGGTGGACCACTTCGTGGAAGTGGGCTTCGACGGCGTCGCCGGCGTCGTGGACGCCGTCGGAGGTGTCGAGCTCTGCCTCGACTACGACGTCGACGACTGGCGGAGCCGCCTGGTCTGGACGGCCGGCTGTCATCGCGCGGACGGGCCAACAGCCCTCGCGTTCGCCCGCATGCGGTACGCCGACCCGGAGGGCGACATCGGCCGGGCCGCGCGCCAGCAGCAGCTGATCAGCTCGGTGGGCGACGAGGTCGCCCAGCGGTCGCTGCTGTGGCAGCCGGCTCGGCAGGTCTCGCTGCTGCGCGCGGGCACCGACGCGTTGGTCGTCAGCGAGGGGACGACGATCGTGGACCTCGCGCAGCTTGCGCTGGCATTCCGCAACGCGACCGGGCCGGACGGCATCCGCGGGACCCCGCCGATCGCCAACCCCGACTACCGGCCCGGGGGGGTCGGCTCCACCGTGCTCCTCGACCCGGATGCGTCACCCGCCTTCTGGGTGGCGATCAGGGACGGTTCGCTGCCGCCGGGGCCGGTGGGCGGGCTGCCGACGCCTTGAGTGTCTGCCGTGCGCGCGGCCGGCCGGCGAGCACCCGCTCGATCCACCGCCGCGCGCGCGGGGAGTAGCGCTTCTCGACGCCGAAGTGGATGACGCACGCCAGCGCGACCGACACTGCCACGGCGGCAGCCAGTGTGAGCGCCGTGGGGAGCGCCGGGGAGAGCATGTGGATCACCCACCAGCCCCAGAACTGGTGGATCAGGTAGAGCGGGTACGTCAGCGCCCCGAGCACCGCGAGGAACGGCCAGCCCAGGTTCCGGAGCCTGGTCAACGCCGTGGCGGCCACGGCCGCGAAGAGCCCGACGACGAGCACCCCGAGCACCACCCCGTTGGGCTCGAAGGCCGTCACCTCGCGCAGGGTGGCGAGCTGGGCCGGGACGGTCGTGTACAGCGCGAGGCCGACGTTGAGCCCGACGAGTGACCACAGCAGCCGGCTGTGGCCGTCCCGGAAGATCAGGTAGAGCAGCATCCCGCCGGCAAAGAACGGCGCATACCGGCTGATCAGCAGGGTCGAGCCGAAGCCCCATCCGAGCGCGTGCACCGCGAGCGCGATCGGGGGCCACAGCGCGGCGAACGCGATCACCCTGCGCCGGGTGAAGCCGATGGCGGTGAACACCGCGATGAGCAGGTAGAAGCGCAGCTCCGTCCAGAGCGTCCAGTAGACGCCGTCGACGTTGCGGACCCCGAAGGCCTCCTGCATCAGCGTGACGTTGACCGCCACCTCGCCCAGGCTGATCCGCTTCCCCTGCGGCCAGATCACCAGGAGCAGCAGGCTGGTCATGGCCAGGGCGGCCCAGTAGGCCGGGTACACGCGCGCCAGCCGGGACGCGACGACCTGCGGCACGGTGCGCCCCCAGGCGGTCCACAGGATGACGAACCCGCTGACCACGAAGAAGAGCTCGGGCGCGAGCGCGAAGTAGATCATCACCCGGCCGCTCGTGGGGAACCGGTCGCCGGGGTGCTCGCCCCAGACGGTGCTCCATCGCACCATGAAGTGGTAGAGCACCACTCCCAGGGCCGCCAGGAACCGCAGCCCGTCCACGGAGTGCAGCCGCATCCCGGGCCGCAAGCTGCCGGTGCGCGCGCCATCGTCCTCCGCCGGCCCCGGGACGGGCCCGCCCAGCGGCGCCTCGGCGACCGAGGGGGTGGTCGTCGTTACCATTCCGTGACCTTAGGCACGGATCCGCGAAGATCGCCCGTCGACGGCCCGGAGTCTGGACGCCTCGCCGCCCGTCAGGTGAGCGGGGTGTGCCCTCCGGCCGGGCCCCGGTCAGCCGCTGAAGCCGGCCCGCTGCTCCCCCGACGCGCGGGCGCTCAGCCGCTCGCCCTTCGCCTTGGCCTGGTCGCGCAGCTCGCCGGCGTAGCCGACCACCCTCTCCCGCAGCGCGAGGGCGTCGTCGTCGGCCCCGGCGGCAAGGATCCGCACGGCGAGCAGGCCCGCGTTCTTGGCCCCGCCGATCGACACCGCCGCGACCGGGATGCCGGGGGGCATCTGCACGATGGACAGCAACGAGTCCATGCCGTCCAGCTGGGCCAGAGGCACCGGCACCCCGATCACCGGCAGCGGGGTCAGGGCCGCGAGCATCCCCGGCAGCGCGGCCGCCCCGCCCGCGCCGGCGATGATCACGCGAAGGCCCCGCTCGACGGCACCGCGCCCGTAGTCGATGGTCTCGTCCGGCATCCGGTGCGCCGAGACCACGGCCACCTCGAACGGCACACCGAACTGCTCAAGAACCTCGGTCGCGGCCGACATCACCGGCCAGTCCGAGTCCGACCCCATGACCACCCCGACCAGCGCCTGCTGTCCCATGCCCGCTCCCGTCCTGTCCGCGCGGCCCCGCCGCGTCGCAATGTCGGCCGTGGGGCCGTTCGAGCCGAGGATAGCAACGCGCCGACGGCCCGCCCCCTCGGGTCGTTACGCTTGGACACCATGCGATCCCGACTCCCCGAGCTGATGCGATTCGGGTCGGTCGGTGGGCTCGCCTTCCTGATCGACGTCGGTCTGTTCAACCTGCTCCGCTTCGGCCCCGGCGAGCTGCTCGGCGACAAGCCGCTCACGGCGAAGGTGCTCTCGGTGGCGGTGGCGACCGTCGTGGCCTGGCTGGGCAACCGCTACTGGACCTTCGCCCTGATGCGCACGACCACCCGCCTGCGGGAGCTGGCGGGCTTCGCCCTGGTCAACGCGCTGGGCATGGGGATCGCCGTCGGGTGCCTGGCGTTCTCCCACTACGTCCTCGGGCTCACCTCCCCGCTCGCGGACAACATCGCGGCGAACGTCGTCGGGCTCGCGCTGGGCACGGTCTTCCGATACTTCGCGTACCGCACGGTGGTCTTCACCGGGGCGGGCGCGCTAGCCTCAGCTGCTGCGACGTCGGCGCCGGCGCTTGCGGCGCAGGGCGGCGCCGGGCGCGACCCAGGACCCGCGCGGTAGCACCACGTCCGGGTCCAACGACGTCGGGATCCCGGACAGGAAGATGGCGAAGACCGGCGGACGGCGCTGCGCGAGCTCGAGGCGCCCACCGTCGGCGGCGACCAGGTCCCTGGCGAGCGCGAGGCCCAGGCCCGTGCCGTTGCCCGACGTGACCTCCGGCTCGAAGATCCGCGGGGCGAGGTCGTCGGGCACCCCCGGCCCCTGGTCGGTGACCTCGACCACGACCGCGCCGCCCGGTCCGGACGGGCGCGAGCGCACGGTCGTGCGGCCACCGCCGTGCTTGAGCGAGTTCTCGATCAGGGTGGCGAGCACCTGGGACAGGGCACCGGGAGTCGCCAGGACCGCGACGTGGTCGGGGACGTCCACCTCGAGGCGCCGACCCTCGCGGGTGAACAGCGGCCCCCACTCCTCCTCCTGCTGGTGCACGACGTCCGCCAGGTGCACCGCCTCCGTGGTGCCGCCCATGGCGCGGCGCGACCGGCTCAGCAGGTCGTCGACGACCGTGACCAGGCGCTCCACCTGCTCCAGGGCGATCCTGGCCTCCTCCCGCACCTCGTCCTTCTCGGTCTCGAGGCTGATCTCCTCCAGCCGCATCGACAGCGCGGTGAGCGGCGTGCGCAGCTGGTGGGAGGCGTCGGAGGCGAACTGCCGCTCCACCGCGAGCCGACCGGCGAGCCGGTCGGCGCTGCGCACCAGCTCGGCGGCGACCAGGTCGATCTCCTCCACCCCGGACGGTTCCAGCCTGGGGCGCGACTGACCGGACCCGAGCTGCTCGGCGCTCGCCGCCAGGTAGATCAGCGGCGCCGCGAGCCGGCGGGCCTGCCACAGCGCCATCGAGATCCCCGCGCCGAACGCCACGACGGCGGCGGCCACCACGAGCGCCACGATCCGCGCCGAGCGCCAGAAGACGTCCTGGTAGGACACCGAGATGATCACGACCGCCCCGGAGTCGGTGTTCACCACCTCCGAGTACGCGCGCCCCTCGATGGGCGTGCCCGCGCTGATCAGCTCACCCTCGGGCCCGACGACGGACACCGAGGCCGGCAGCCGGTCGTCCCCGCCCACATAGGGATCGAGCATCTCGTCGGAGAGCTCCCGGTCCAGCGTGATCCGCGCCTCGACCTGCCGGGCGAGCGCACCGGCCCGATCGGCCAGGCTCTGGATCTCGGTGTCCCGGACCAGCCGCGCACCGTAGAAGGCGAGCGGGATGCCGAGCAGCACGACGGCGACGGTCACCGCAGCGATGGTCGCCTGCAGCACGCGGCGGCGCATGGCTCAGCCGGCGCCGGTCTCGAACCGGAAGCCCATGCCTCGCACCGTCGAGATGTACCGCGGGTCGTTCGCGTCGTCGTTGAGCTTGCGGCGCAGCCACGACACGTGCATGTCGAGCGTCTTGGTGGACCCCGAGGGGTCGGAGTCCCACACGTCGCGCATCAGCGCCTCGCGGGAGACCACCGACCCGGCCTCCCGGACCAGCACGCGGAGCAGGTCGAACTCCTTGGCGGTCAGGTGCAGCTCCCGCTCGCCCTGGAACGCCCGGTGGGCGCCGAGGTCCATCCGCACGTCCTGGGCGGTCAGGTCGTCCTCGTCCGAGCCCTCCGGCTGCGCGCGGCGGAGCAGGGCGCGGACCCGGGCGAGCAGCTCGGCCAGCCGGAACGGCTTGGTCACGTAGTCGTCGGCGCCCGCGTCGAGCCCGACCACCAGGTCCACCTCGTCGGCGCGCGCGGTGAGCACCAGGACGGGCGTGGTGAACCCGTTGCTGCGGATCCACCGCGCCACATCGAGTCCGTCCATATCGGGCAGGCCTAGGTCAAGGATCACCAGATCAGCGCCCGGTGCGGCCTCGATGGCCCCTTGACCGGTTCCTTGCACGACGACGTCGTAGCCCTCCCGACCGAGTGCCCGGGCCAAGGGCTCGGCAATGGTCGGGTCATCCTCTGCCAAGAGAACGTGGGTCATGCCCACATGCTGCCACAGGTCCTAGGCGCTTCTGGGTCGTTACGAGGGCACGCCGTGGTCCCTGGGGGTGACGCGGACTCCGCCCACGGACCGAGGACCAGGCTCCCCGGCGCCCCTACCCTGGGGCCGTGCGGTGGTGGGAGCGGGTCGGGGCGTGGGACGAGACCCACAGGTTCGCCGTCGACGCCTGGACCGCGGCCGGGCTCATGCTCGTCATCCTCCCCACCTCGTTGGCAGCCGGTCCCCAGGTGCGCGTGCCCTGGGCCGTGTGGGTCCTCGCCCTCGGGATCCCGCTGGCGTGGCGACGCACCCGGCCGGCTGCCTCGGCCGCCGTCGTGTTCTCCGCCGCGCTGGCGCACATGGTCCTCGGGGACGTCGCCGTGCCGGCGGACGTGCTGGTGCTGATCGCCCTGTACTCGGTGACCGTTCACGGACCGGTCTGGGCGTACCGCACGGCCATCATCGGGGCGCTGACCGGAGGGGTGCTGCTCGGCGCCACCCTCCTCCTCTTCTCGGGCACAGGAGGCGACCTGGTCGGCGCGGCCTCGGTCACCGCGGCCGTGGCGCTGGCCTCGCTGAGCGTGTTCGCCTTCGGCCTGGTGCGCCGGTCGCGTCGGGAGATCATCGACGGGCTGCGCGACCGGACGCGGCGGCTGGAGATCGAGCGCGACCAGCAGGCGCAGATCGCCACGGCCGCCGAAAGGTCCCGCATCGCGCGCGAGATGCACGACATCGTGGCCCACTCGCTCTCGGTGATCATCGCCCAGGCCGACGGCGGGCGATACGTCTCCGAGTCCGACCCCGCCGCCGCCACCCGCGCGTTGACCACCATCGCGGAGACCGGGCGGGCCGCCCTCACCGACATGCGCCGACTCCTCGGGGTGCTCCGCCCCGCCGGGGCACCCGCGGCGGCGGATGCACCCACCGGTCAGCCGCCCGGCGACGCCGAACGGGCGGAGGGGCCCGCCGTGCGGGACCTGACCCCCCAGCCGCACGTCGACGACGTGGCCGAGCTGGTGGCCCAGGTGCGGCAGAGCGGGGTCCGCGCGTCGCTGGTCCGGATGGGTACCCCGCGGCCCCTACCGCCCGGGACCGGCCTGACCGTGTACCGGATCTGCCAGGAGTCGCTCACCAACGTCCTCAAGCACGCCGGCCCCGAGCCCACCGCGACGGTGCTGCTCCAGTGGACCGCCACGTCCCTGGTGCTCGAGGTCAGCGACGACGGCCGGGGCGCGGCGGCGGAGTCCGACGGCGCCGGGCAGGGCGTGGTCGGAATGCACGAGCGGGCCGCCATGCTCGGCGGGACGCTGACGGTCGGGCCCCGCCCCGGCGGCGGGTTCCGCATGCGGGCCGAGATCCCCCTGCCGCCGGAAGGACAGTCATGAACGACGACCCGACCGGCACCGCCACGCGTGCCATCCGAGTGGGCCTGGTGGACGACCAGCAGCTGGTCCGGGCCGGGTTCCGGATGGTGATCGACTCCCAGCCGGACCTCGAGGTGGTGCTCGAGGCGGGCAACGGCGTCGAGGCGCTGCGCCGGCTCGCGGTGGTGCGGGCCGACGTCGTGCTGATGGACGTCCGGATGCCGGAGCTGGACGGCATCGCGGCCACCGCCCGCCTCACCGCGACCGACCGCGGCGGCGAGCCGGCACCGCGCGTCATCGTGCTGACCACGTTCGACCTGGACGAGTACGTGCTCGCGGCGATCCGGGCCGGCGCGAGCGGGTTCCTGCTCAAGGACGCGCCGCCGGAGGAGATGCTGGGCGCTATCCGGACCGTCCACGCGGGTGACGCGGTGATCGCGCCGTCGTCGACCCGCCGACTGATGGAGCACCTGGTCACCGCGCTCCCCGACCCCGAGGGCACCCCGGTCCACCCGGGCCTGGCCGACCTGACCGACCGCGAGCGCCAGGTGCTGGTCCTCATGGCAAGGGGCCTGTCCAACACCGAGATCGCCGCGACCCTCTTCGTCGCCGAGGCCACCGTCAAGACCCACGTCGGGCGGATCCTGGCGAAGCTGGGCGCCCGCGACCGGGTGCAGGCTGTCGTGATCGCCTACGAGAGCGCCCTGGTGCGGCCCGGGGGCTGACTCCCCGCCCTCCCCCGTCCCCCCGGGGGATGACCGGCGCCGGGCCCGGAACCATGCCACGGCCCGACGACCTCGCCGCCTCGCGCCCGTAGGTTTCGGGACGTACCCGAACCAGGCGAGGAGACCGCGTGAGCACCCCGATGAGCACCCACGAGACGGCAGCGGTCCGGGCCCGCGGGCTGACCCGGACCTACGGGAGCGGGGCGTCCACCGTCCGGGCGCTCGCCGATGTCGACGTCGACTTCGACGCGGGCGCCTTCACCGCGATCATGGGCCCGTCGGGCTCCGGCAAGTCCACGCTGATGCACCTGCTCGCCGGGCTCGACTCGGCCACGACCGGTCGCGCGTACCTCGGCGACACGGATCTGACCGGCCTGGACGACACCGCACTGACCCACCTGCGACGCGACCGGATCGGTTTCGTGTTCCAGTCGTTCAACCTGCTGCCCATGTTCACCGCGGAGCAGAACATCACCCTGCCGCTGGAGCTCGCCGGCCGGGCCGTCGACCGCGACTGGATGGGCACGCTCGTCGGCACCCTCGGACTGGCCGACCGGCTCAGCCACCGGCCCAGCGAGCTGTCCGGCGGGGAGCAGCAGCGGGTCGCCATCGCACGGGCCCTGATCGCCAAGCCGGACGTCGTCTTCGCAGACGAGCCCACCGGGAACCTCGACTCGAGGGCGGGCGCCCAGGTGCTCAGCTTCCTGCGCCGCTCGGTCCGTGAGCTGGGCCGCACGGTGATCATGGTCACCCACGACCCGTCCGCCGCCGCGTACGCCGACCGGGTGGTGCTCCTCGCCGACGGGCGGATCGCCGGCGACATCTCCGCGCCCACGCCCGACTCCGTGCTGGCCGGGCTGGACGCCCTGCGCTCCCTCGACGACGTGGTGGCCCGCTGATGCTGCGGCTCACCCTCGCCCAGATGAACCGCAGCCGGGGCCGGCTCGCGGCCGGCGGGCTGGCCGTGGCGATCGGCACCGCCTTCGTCGCCGTCACGCTGCTGGCCGGCGGCGTGCTCACCTCGACCACCGAGTCGGCCATCACCGCGTCGTACGCGGACGCGGACCTGCTGGTCCAGGGCTGGCCCATCACGGACGAGACGGTCGCCGAGGTGCGCGACACCGACGGCGTCGAGGTCGCCGAGCCGCGGCTGTCCACGGTGGTACAGGTGATCGGACCGGAGGGCGTGCTCTGGGTCGAGGCCGCCGCGCCCCCTGCCGATCCACGCCTGCAGGCGCACGTGCTGCTCGCCGGCGCGCTGCCGGCCCCGGGCGAGATCGCCCTGCCCGAGGGCGTCGCCGCCACCCTGGGCGTCGACGTGGGCGACTCCCTGACCGCCACCGTCGCCCGGGTCGCCGAGCCGTCCGAGGCCGCGACCACCGACGACGCCGAGACCCTCACGGTCGTCGGCATCCTGGACGGGACCGCCGCGAGCCTCTACGGCGGCTCCATGACCGCCGTGGCCGAGGTCGGCGACGTCCGCGGCTGGGTGCGCGCCGAGGCGTACCCGGGCGAGGACATGTCCTACCAGGACCTGCTCGTGATGGTCGACGACGACGCGTCCGTCGCGGCCGTGCAGGACGCCGTCACGCACGCGGTCGCGGACGCGGGCGGGTCCGCGCTGGTGGTCCGGACCCCCGCCGAGCACGCGCAGAACCTCGTCCGCGAGCTCACCGGCGAGGCGAACATGCTCACCGCCCTCGCGCTGGCGTTCGCGGCCGTGGCGCTGCTGGTCGCGGCGCTGGTGATCGGCAACACCTTCCAGGTCCTGGTTGCCAAACGCACTCGCACGCTCGCCCTGCTCCGATGCGTCGGGGCCGACCGTGCCCAACTGCGCCGCTCGGTGGTCATCGAGGCGAGCGTGCTCGGCGCCCTCGCCGCCATCGCCGGCACCGTGGTCGGCACGACGGCGGTGCAGGCGACACTGACGATCACCGGTCGTGCCCTGCCCTACCTGCCGCTGCCCGCACTGGCCCCGGTCACGGTCGCCTCGGTCGCGGCTCCCCTGGCGATCGGTGTGGTCGTCACCGTCGTCGCCGCCCTGGGTCCGGCCAGGGCAGCCACGCGGGTGGCGCCCCTGGCGGCTCTGCGGCCCGCCGATGCCCCGAGCGTGGGGAACCGGGCCGGACGGGCTCGCGCGTGGCTCGCGGCCCTGGTGACGCTCGGGGGCGCCGCACTCCTCGGGCTGGGGGTGGCGGCCTCCGTCGGCGGCGAGGTCACCTCCGGGCTGGGCGTCGCCGTGCTCGGCGGTGCGATCTCGTTCGTCGGTGTGCTGCTCGGCGCGGTGTTCTGGCTGCCCCGCGTCGTCGGCCTCGCGACCGGGGTGCTGGGCCGCTTCGGTGGTCCGGCGGCGCGACTCGCCGCCGCCAACAGCAGCCGCAACCCGCGGCGGGTGGCGGCCACGAGCACCGCCCTGCTCATCGGGGTGACCCTGGTCGTGATGATGGCCACGGGTGCCGCGAGCGCGAGGTCCGCGATCGCCCAGCGGCTGGACAGCGAGTTCCCGGTCGACGTCGAGGCCCTGGCCATGGACGCCCGCGGGGAACCCGCGCCGCTGTCGGCCGGCTTCGCCCGGACGGTGGAGGAGCTGCCCGGCGTCGCGGCGGTGAGCGCGCTCTCCGGGGCGAGCGTCACCCTGTCCGCGCCCGGAGCGGAGCTGGACCACGTGTCTGCGGTGGGTGCCGACGCCGCACTCACCGACGCGCTCCGGTCGCCCGGGCAGGTCGCCGGGCTGGACGACGGGTCCGTGATCGTCCCCGGGTCCGTGGCGGCGACGGCCGGGATCAGCACCGGCGCGACCGTGACGCTGACCGGTGCCACCGGTGGAACGCGACCGGGCGACGACGTCGCGGGCGGGGGTGGGGCGCTCACCCTGACCGCCGTGGTGACCGACCTCCCCGGGGACGCCCTCGTGCTCACCCGGGAGACCCTGTCGGCGGTGACCGGCGAGTCGGCCCTGTCCCGGCTGTGGGTCCGGGTGACCGACCACCGCGCGGGCGTGGACGTGGTCTCGGCCATCCAGTCCACGGCCGCCCTCAGCACAGGCGGCGGCATCCAGGTCGTCGGCCCCGTCGTCGAGCGGGCGTCGTGGGAGGGCATCGTCGACACGATGCTGGCCATCGTCGTCGGCCTGCTCGCCGTCTCGGTCGTGATCGCGCTCGTCGGGGTGGCGAACACCCTGTCGCTGTCCGTGATCGAGCGGCGACGCGAGTCCGCGACGCTGCGGGCCATCGGTCTGACCCGGGGTCAGCTGTGCGCCACGCTCGCCTGGGAGGGCACGGTGATCGCGGGCGTGGGTGCCGTGGTGGGCTCGCTGCTCGGGATGGTCTACGGGTGGGCGGGCGCCCACACCGTGCTCAACCAGCTGGGGAACGTGGCCTTCCAGGTCCCCTGGCGTGAGCTCGGGCTGGTGCTCGGCGTGGCGCTCGCGGCGGGGCTGATCGCCTCGGTGGTGCCCTCGCGCAGCGCCACCCGGACCTCACCGGTGGAGGCGCTGACCGTCGAATGAGGTCATGGCCCGGTTGAGCGGCGCCGGGCCGGGGTGTGGATCGCGGACCCCTCCCCACGGCACCAGGTTCCCCCGTACCCGCGAGCCGGGGCCCGCGAGGGTGTTCGGGTGCGGTTCACCCTGGGCGCGATCGGCGACCTCGAGGTGCCCGAGGGGATGACCCTCGGCGAGTGCCGTCCGCTCCTGGCGGGCCTCACCGGGGTCGACGAGCTCCGCACCGTCCCGCTCGGTGTGGACGGTGTCGGGCTCGTCGACGAGCACGTCGCCGGCGCGCCGCCGTGGCTGCCCGGGTGCCGGGTGCGCACGGGTCCGCACGGAGCCGACGTCGTCCGGCTGGCCACGACCGCGGCCTGGCACCTCGCGGTGGTCGCGGGACCGGACGCCGGACGGGTGGCCGTCCCCGGGCGGGACGGGACGGTGGTCGTCGGTCGGCACCCGGGCGCCGCGGGCGGTGTCGACCGACGAGGCGGGCCCGCCGGGTCCGACGACACCGGAGCCCTCAGGCTGACGGACCCCGCCGTCTCGCGTGACCATCTCCGGGTCCGTGCCCGCCACCGTTCCCGCCGCCCGCGCTGGCGGGCCGAGGACGTCGGCTCCGCGAACGGGACGACCGTGACTCGCCGCCGGCGAGCGGCCGGCGTGCTGGGACCGGTTCGCCGCGTGGGCCGGGCGGGCGCAGCGCTCCGCCACGGGGACCGGATCCGCCTGGGCGACACGATCCTCGAGCTGCGGGCACGGCAGGTCCCGCGCCGCTCGCCCACCACCGAGGAGCCCGCAGCGCCCCATCGACCGACGGCCTCGATGCTCGTCCCGCTCGTCATCTCGGGGACCCTCGCCGCCGTCACCAGGAACCCGGTCTTCCTCGTCCTCGCGGCGGCGGGACCGATCGCGACGGCCGTCCCGGCGCTCGCGCGGCGGCTCCGCAGGGGGCCCCGACGCCCCGCGACACCCTCGCTCGGACCGGACGCGGCGACCGTCTCGGTCACCCTGAGTGCGCTGGAGGCGGGGTTCGACCGGCCCGAGATGCCCGACGGCCGGAGCTCGCCGGTGACGGCCTCGCCGTCGTCGGCCCCGTGGACCGGGTGCTGGCCGTGGCCCGCGCGCTGGTGGGCTCCGCGCTGCTGGACCCGGGCCTCGGGCTCACCGTGCTGCACCCGGCCACTGCCGACGAGGCATGGTCCTGGTGCCGCTGGCTCGACCGCCGGATCGGCACGGGGCCGGCGGCACGGGTCGCCCGGAGCGGCGCCGATGCCACGCGGGTCCTCGCAGCGCGCCGCGGGGCGGGCCTGGTGGTCAGCGACCGCGGGGCGCCGTGGCGGGCAACGCTCGACAGATGGTGGCTCAGCGAGCGGACGGCACGCGACCGCCTCCTCGTCCTCGAGTCGCGCCGCGACGCCGTCCCACCGTGGTGTCGCTGGGTGCTCTGCCTCGCCGGAGAGGGCGCGACGCTCGAGGGGCCGGGCGGGTCCTGGCGGATCGAACCCCCGACGGCCTGTCCCGCGTGGGCCGAGGAGCACGCGCGCCGCGTGGCGGCGTTCGACGCCGCGAGGACGCTCGCGAGCCAGGGCCACCACGAGGGCTCCCCGGACGCGGATCGCCGGCCGCGGCGCGAGCTCCCGGTGCGGGTCGGCCTGGCGGATCTGGGGCTGCCCGACGACGTCGCCGGGCTGCTCGACCGCTGGGGCGGGCCGCGGCCGGGCATCGGCCGGACCGTGCGCAGCATGGTCGTGACCCTCGGGGTCGGCGCGGACGGTCGAGCAGGCGAGGCGCCGTGGGCGGGGGCTGACGGGGACCGGCGGTCTCTCGGCCAGGTCCGGGTCGACCTGCTCAGCGAGGGGCCCCACGCCCTGGTCGCGGGCACCACGGGCTCGGGCAAGTCCGAGCTGCTCCAGTCCCTGATCCTCAGCCTGGCCCTCGCGCACCCGCCCACCGAGCTGGCGATGGTCCTGGTCGACTACAAGGGCGGGACGAGCTTCGGCCGCTGCAGCGAGCTGCCGCACGTCGTCGGGCAGGTCACCGACCTGGGGCCGCTCGAGGCCCGTCGCGCGCTGGACGGCCTGCGCTGGGAGCTGCACCGCAGGGAGACCCTGCTGGCAGGGACGGGCGTCGCCGACCTCGAGAGCCTGCGTGCCCGCAGCGGCCATGCCCCGCCCCGCCTGCTCGTCGTCGTCGACGAGTTCCGAGCCATGACCGAGGACCTGCCCGACTTCGTCCCCGGGCTGGTCCGGCTCGCCGCTCAGGGGCGCTCGCTCGGCATCCACCTGGTGCTCGCCACACAGCGACCCGCGGGAGCGATCAGCGCACAGATGCGGGCCAACCTCGCCCTGAGGATCTGCCTGCGGGTGACCGAGACGGCCGACTCCTGCGACGTCGTGGAGACACCCGACGCCGCGGCGCTCCCGGTGGGCGTCCCCGGCCGCGCCGTGCTCCGTCGCGGACCGGGCCCCGTCGAGCTGGTGCAGACCGCGTGGGCGGCGCTCCCCCCGAGCTCCGGACACCGCGCGGTGACCTGGGCGGCGGACTGGTCGGCCTCGGGTCGACCGGAGGGCTCCCGCGCGAACGACCACTGCGACCACCTGGTGCGGATCGCGCACGCGGCCGTGCGGGCCGCCGGACTGTCCCCGCCCCGTCGGGTGTGGTTGCCCCCGTTGCCGCCCACCGTGCGCGCGGCGGACCTGCCCGCAACCGGTCCGCCGCCCCTCGGCCTGACCGACCCACCCGGTGCCATGGCGTGGGGCACCCTCACCTGGGCGGGCACGGGGCTGCTCCTGGTCGCGGGCCGCGGCGCCTCGGGCCGCACCACCGCGCTGGCGACCGTGACGCGCGGCGCGCTGGCCCGGGGCACGCCCGTGCACGTCGTGGGCGGCACCGAGGCAGCCCTGGCGACCATCACCGGGGTGGGGGTCGTCGACGGCGCCCCGGTCGGGCCGGGCGGCACCCTGGGGACGGTGGTGACCTGCGCCGATCCGCGTCGGCTGGCCCGCCTCCTGACCGTCCTCCTGACCGAGCGAAGCCATCCCCGACTGCTGGTGATCGACGACGTCGACCTGGTCGTCCGCGCCCTCGACCGGCTCCCGCGGGGGATCGGCTCGGAGCTCTGGGACCGGGTGCTCCGGGAGGGGCGGCACCAGGGGCTCGCGCTGGTGGTCGCCGGTGCCCCGCCGGAGGCCTCGCGGCTCCTGGCGCACGCGTCCGAGCGGCTGGTCCTCGCGGTGAACGACGCGCACGACGACGTGCTGCTCGGGGTGCCACGCGACCTCGCCGGAGCCCGCGAACGCCCCGGTCGTGGCGTGCACCTGGGTCCCAGCGGGGCCGTACGGTGCCAAGTCGCGCTGCCGCCCGTTCATCCGGTGCCCGTGCCGGTGCCCCTGCTCGGTCCGTCGCCCGTGCGGATCGCGGCCCTCCCGCTCCGGCCCACCTACGAGCAGCTGGCAGAGGCGGCCCGTCCGCGCGATCCCGACCACCCCCTCGTCGGGCTCGGCGGGGACGGTGCGGGACCGGTGGGCGCCGACATCCGGGGCGGGCTCCTGGTCGTCGGTCCGCCCGGCTCGGGCAGGTCCACCACGCTGGCGGTCCTCGCCGCCGAGCTGCGCGCCACCGGCCGCCCGGTGCTCGTGGTCGCCCGGGACGGACCGCTCGCCGTGGTGGGCGAGCAGGATCCCGCCCACCACGCCGCGACCGTCTCGGGTGCCCGCAGCCTTCTGCAGCGCGCCGCCGCCCGGACGGATGGAGCACCCCCCGTGTTCCTCGTGGACGACCTCGACACGCTCGCCCGGGCCGATCCCCGGTTCGACGAGGAGGTCGCCGCCTGGGTGACCGCTGCCGAGACCGGAACGCGCGCTCCACGGATCGTCGCCTCGGCGCGGACGGACCGGACCGCCGCCGCCTTCCGGGGCGCCTGCGCGGCACTGCGGGCCGGCGCCAGCCTCGTCGTGCTGTCACCGGCCGAGCCGGGTTCCGCGGACGTCGCCGGGACCGACCTCGGTGCGGCGGTGGACCCGGCGTCTCCCCGGCATCGCGGGCGTGGAGCACTGGTGCACCGCGGTCGGGTGACCGCGCTCCAGGTGCCGCACGCTCCCCTGGCGGCCGGGGCGGCCCCTACGACTCTCCCATCGACGGCTACCCGCCCGGAGGCGCGTCCCCCGGAGCCGGTCGGTCAGTGAGCTCGACCGGCAGCAGCAGGAGCACGACCACCAGCCCGGAGAGCACGAGGGCTCCCACCGCCCAGCCGACCGCTTGCGGCACGCCGAGCACGGTCGTGGCCGTCGCCGCCTGCAGGAGCTGCCAGGTGATCACCGGGGCGCGGGCCCCTCGACGCCCTCGGACCAGCCTCCGGGAGGCCGCGAGGAGCGCGACCGCCACGGCGAGCGCGAAGGCCGCGAGGAACGGCTCCGACGGCCCCTGCATCCGGCCGCCCACCGCAGTAACCAGCCACCACACGACCACGCCGGCAAGGCCGACGGCCTCGATCACGACGAGCAGGGCCGCGACCGTCCATGCCCGCGGGCCCCGGCGGACCCGAGCGTCCCGCGGACCCCCCGGGACGCCTTTCCCCGGAACGCCGCCTGGGTCGGCGGCCGACGGTGGGAGCGATGTCACGGTTCGACGATATATTCCCGGCAGCGATATCGAACCGATGTGATCAAGACCTCACCCGGGCGGCCGAAGCGTTTCGCCCAGGCCCTTGTGCCGGTCGAACATACGTGTGACGCTTATCCGTAGTCATAGGATGATCGCACGATCCCCACCGTGAACTCCCCCGACCGGGGCCCGTTTGCATGTGTGCCCAAGGAGCTGACTGATGGATTGGCGCCACCGCGCTTCCTGCTTGGACGAAGACCCCGAGCTGTTCTTCCCGATCGGCAACACCGGTCCCGCCCTGCAGCAGATCGAGGACGCGAAGGCCGTGTGCCGCCGCTGCCCCGTCACCGAGACCTGCCTGAAGTGGGCGCTCGACACCGGCCAGGACGCCGGGGTCTGGGGTGGGCTGTCCGAGGACGAGCGTCGCGCACTCAAGCGTCGCACCGCCCGGGCCCGCCGGGCCGGCTGACCCAGCCTGACCGACCCCGGTGCCCGAGGGCGCCGGGGTCGTCGTCTGCCCGGACGCGGTCTGCCCGGACGCGGTGACGTCAGGCAGGGGCCGACGAGTCACCCCGCCGCTCCGGCAGCTCGACCTCGAGCACCACCTGCGTTCCGGCCGCATCACCCGCCGACCACTCGATGGTCCCGCGCAGCTCGTTGCGCACCAGCGTCTCGACGATCTGGGTACCGAGGCCGGAGAGGGGGCCCGCCCCCTTCCCCAACCCGACGCCGTCGTCGGACACCACCACCCGAAGGTGCGAGCCCGACCGCTCGGCGGTCACCTCGACCCGCCCGCCCCGGCCGTGAGCGAAGCCGTGCTCGACGGCGTTCGTGACAAGCTCGGTGAGCACGAGCGCCAATGCCGTGGCCGCCTCGGCGGGCACCATGCCGAACGTCCCGCTCCGGAGCGTGGCGACCGCCCCGCCCGCACTGGCCACGTCGGCGGCCAGGCTCAGGCTCCGGTCGGCGAGCGCGTCGAAGTCGACGGCCTCGTCCAGCGCCTGGGACAGCGTCTCGTGCACCAGGGCGATGGTGGCCACCCGCCGCATCGCCTCCTCCAGGGCTCCGCGCGCCTCCACGGAGGTCATCCGCCGGGCCTGCAGCCGGAGCAGTGCCGCGACCGTCTGCAGGTTGTTCTTCACCCGGTGATGGATCTCGCGGATCGTGGCGTCCTTGGTGATCAGCTCCCGCTCCCGTCGGCGCAGCTCGGAGACGTCCCGGCAGAGCAGGACGGCGCCCACCCGCTGCCCGTCCTCCGTCAGGGGGACCGCCCGCAACGAGACGCACACGCCACGGGCCTCGATGTCCGTGCGCCAGGGCGCCCGCCCGGTGACGACCAGCGGAAGCGACTCGTCGACCGTCGAGCTGTCCTCCAGCAGGTCGGTCGTCACCTCGGCGAGCGGCTGGCCGACGAGCGTGCCGATCACGCCGAGCCGGTGGAAGCAGCTCAGGGCATTGGGGCTGGCGTACAGCACCTCCCCCTCGGCGTTGAGGCGGATCAGCCCGTCGCCCACCCGGGGGGCCCCGCGCCGGGGCCCTGTCGGCGAGTTGGGTGCGGGGAACTCGCCGCGGGACATCATGCCCACCAGCTCGTCCGCGGCCTCCACGTAGTTGAGCTCCAGCCTGCTCGGGGTCCGCACCCCGCCGAGGTTGGTCTGCCGGGCCACGACCGCTATCGCCCGCCCGTCGTGCACGACGGGGATCGCCTCCTCGCGCACCGCGTAGGCGCCGAACCATCGCGGCTCGCGCGATCGCTGGATGCGCACCTGGGCGAGCGCGCTCTCCAGCTGGGGCAGCATGCCCTCCGGTGCGGTGCTGCCCACGACGTCGTCGTAGTGCACCGTCGCCCCGGTCGACGGGCGCGCCTGGGCGACGGCGACGAAGCCGTCGGCGGTGGTCGGCAGCCAGAGCACGAGGTCGGCGAAGGCAAGGTCCGCTACCAGCTGCCAGTCCCCGACCAGCAGATGCAGCCACTCCACGTCGTGACCGGGCAGCGCGGCGTGCCGTGAGACCAGGTCCGTGAGCGTCGACACGAGCGAAAGCCTAGGCGCAGCGGGGGCGCACCTTGTTAGCCTCAGCCCATCGGTATCGGGCTCGGCGGGTCGCCGGGCGCCTCGGAACGCGCCACGCCGCTCCGAAGCGGACGGCTACTCTCATGGGACCGAGGAGAAGAGAGGCATCGGGTGCACCTGACCGCTGAGATCCGGTACGACGCCGACATCGCTCGCGTGGGCGCGATGCTGGCCGACACCGACTTCGTCGCAGCGAAGGTCCGCTCGTCCGGGGCGCTCTCCCAGCACGTCGAGGTGGTGCACTCCGCCCGCGGCGCCTTCACCGTCACCACCCGCAGGAGCATGCCCACCACCGGGATCCCACCCCAGTTCCGCTCGCTCGCAGGCTCGACCATCGAGGTGCGTCAGGTCGAGGCGTGGGAGGCGCAGTCGGGCGACGAGCGGCGCGGGACCATCGTGGTGGAGATCACCGGGGCCCCGGTGCGGCTCACGGGGACCCTCCGGCTGGTGGGCGACGGCGGGAGAACGACCCAGCACCTCGCCGGCGAGCTCCGGGCGTCGGTCCCGCTGTTCGCCTCGGCCATCGAGGAGGCGACCGCGCGTGCCGTCGACGAGGCGGTCAAGGCTGAGGAGCGCGCCGCCGCAACGTGGCTCGCCACGTGAACCCGTGCCGCCGGTCACGGGTCACGGACGCGCGGACGCGGCGATGACTCCCGGTCCACCACGGGGGCGCACGTTCCCCGAGGGCTTCGTGTGGGGCGCCTCGACCTCCGCCTTCCAGATCGAGGGCGCGGCCCACCTGGAGGGGCGGCGCGACTCGATCTGGGACGTCTTCTGCCGGGTGCCCGGCGCCGTCGTCGACGACCACGACGGCGAGGTGACCTGCGACCACTACTTCCGGTACGCCCAGGACGTCGCACTCATGGCCGACCTGCGGCTGGCGGCGTACCGCTTCTCCACGTCGTGGGCACGGGTGCGGCCCGACGGCGAGGCCCCGAACCCGGCGGGCCTGGACTTCTACTCCCGGCTGGTCGACGAGCTCCTCGACCGGGGGATCGCCCCCTGGGTCACCCTGTACCACTGGGACCTGCCGCAGGCCCTGGAGGCCACCGGGGGGTGGGCCGACCGGGACACGGCCTACCGGTTCGTCGAGTACGCGCTGACGGTCCACGAGCGGCTCGGCGACCGGGTGAACTCCTGGACGACCCTCAACGAGCCCTGGTGCTCGGCCTTCCTCGGCTACGGCGGCGGGCAGCACGCACCGGGCAGGATGGACCACCGCCTGGCGCTCGCGGCCGCGCACCACCTGCTGCTCGCCCACGGGATGGCCACCCGCGAGCTGCGAGGCCGCGCGCCGGAGGCGACGCTCGGCCTCAGCCTCAACCTCGACGTGACCGATCCCGCGGACCCGACGGATCCCGGGGACGTCGAGGCCGCCCGCCGCGTGGACGGCCAGTGGAACCGCATCTTCCTCGACCCGCTCTTCCGGGGACGCTACCCGCAGGACGTGCTCGCCGACACCGCCCACCTCGGCCTCGTCGACCACGTCGCCGACGGCGACCTCGAGGTCATCGCCACCCCGTTCGACGTGCTCGGCGTGAACTTCTACCACGGTCAGGCGGTGAGTCACCACCAGCCGCCGGCTCTCTTCGACGGCCAGGCGCCGAGCGTTCGGCCGGTCGGCCCCCACCTGCCCGCGGCGCAGGGCATCCACCGGGTCCCGCGCGGCCTGCCCGCCACGCCGATGGGCTGGGAGATCGACCCGGGGAGCCTGACGCGACTGCTGCTGCGCCTGCAGCGGGAGTACACCGGGCCGGCCGGCACGTGGCTCGTCGTGACGGAGAACGGGGCCGCCTTCGACGACGTCGTCGGCCCCGACGGGACGGTGGACGACCCGGAGCGCCGCGCGTACATCGCTCAGCACGTCACCGCGATGCACGACGCGATCGCCCAGGGCGCCGACGTCCGTGGCTACTTCGTGTGGTCCCTGCTGGACAACCTCGAGTGGACCTGGGGCTTCACGAGGCGGTTCGGGATCGTGCACGTCGACTTCGCCACGCTCGCCCGCACCCCGAAGACGTCAGCCCTGTGGTTCTCACAGGTCGCGGCCCGCAACGCGGTCGAGGCTGCCGCCGACCCGATCGCCGTGACACCCGCGGACGCCGCACCATGACACCCCGCCGCGACGAGGGCACGCCCTCGGCCATGCCGCACGCGCCCACGCTGGAGGAGGTCGCCCGGCGGGCGGGCGTCTCCCGGTCGACGGCGTCCCGCGCGCTCAACGGCGGGCTCAAGGTCAGTCCCGTCGCCCTGGCAGCGGTGTCCCAGGCCGTCGCCGAGCTGGGCTACACGCCCAACCGTGCCGCCCGCAGCCTCGTCACCCGCCGCACCGACTCCATCGCGCTCGTGGTGCCGGAGCCGGACGAGACGGTGCTGAACGACCCGTACTTCGTCGGCACGATGCAGGGGATCAGCGCCGCGCTCGAGCCCACAGAGATCCAGCTGGTCCTGCTCATCGCCCGACGCGGCGAGCAGGCGCAGCGCACCGCCCGGTACCTGCGCAACGGGCACGTGGACGGCGCGATCGTCGTCTCCCACCACCGGGACGACGCCCTGGACGAGGCCCTCGCGCAGTCCCGTCTCCCCTGCGTGTTCGTCGGGCGCCCTTGGTCGCAGACCGAGCCGGTGCCGTACGTGGACGTGGACAACGCCCGTGGGGGCCGCGTGGCCACCGAGCACCTGATGGGCCGGGGATGCCGAAGGATCGGCACGATCGCGGGCCCGCTCGACATGGCCGCAGGCGTCGATCGGCTCGCCGGATGGCGGGCCGCGCTCCGCGCCGCGGGCCTGCCGGATGCTGCCGTCGAGCGAGGCGACTTCACGTCAGTCGGCGGCGCGTCGGCCGCCGAGCGCCTGCTGGACGCCCACCCCGACCTCGACGGCATCTTCGCCGCCTCCGACCTGATGGCCGCCGGGGCACTGGGCGTCCTCGCACGACGCGGCATCTCGGTCCCCGGCCAGGTCAGGGTCGTCGGGTTCGACGACCTCGGCGTGGCCGCGTCGACGTCCCCGCCGCTGACCACGATGCGCAACCCCGTCGCGGAGATGAGCCGGGGAGCTGCCGAGCTGCTCCTCGCCCAGCTCGCCGGCAAGGGCGGCCCCGCTGCACCCACGATCTTCAGTGCCCAGCTCGTGGTGCGCGACTCCACCTGACGCGTGGCAGGCTCGCTCAGGTGGCACTGAACCGGCAGCTCGGCCTGTCCGACGCCGTGGTGCTGGGCATGGGGGCCATGCTCGGGGCGGGGGTGTTCGTCGCCTACAGCCCGGCGACCGCGCGGGCCGGCACGGCGGTCCCGATCGCGCTGCTGCTCGCCGCGGCCATCGCGTGGGCGAACGCCGACTCGTCCGCGCGGCTCGCCGCAACGCTCCCCACCTCCGGCGGCGCCTACGCGTACGGGCGCGCGCGGCTCACGCCGTTCTGGGGTGGCGTCGCAGGGGTGGCGTTCCTCGTGGGCAAGTCGGCGAGCGCCGGCGCCATCGCCGCCACCGCGGCCACCTACCTGGTGCCCCGCTACGCGACGGCGGCCGGCGTCGCCGTCGTCGTCACGCTCACCATCCTGGCCGCGTTCGGCGTCCGGCGCGGCGCCTGGCTCACCCGCGCCGTGGTCGCGCTCGTCCTGGGGGTCCTGGTCGCCGTGATCGTGGCCACCGTCGTGTCCGGGCCCCGGCACGGGTGGACCGGCCTCACCGAGTCCTCGGCCGGAAGCGCCGACCCCTGGGGAGTGCTCGCCGGAGCCGGGGTCCTCTTCTTCGCGTTCGCCGGCTACGCCAGGATCGCGACCCTCGGGGAGGAGGTCCGCGACCCGGAGCGAACCATCCCCCGGGCGATCGGACTGGCGCTGGCCCTGGTGCTCGTGGTCTACACCGGGGTCGGCGTTGCCCTGCTGGGCGCGCTCGGAACCGACGACCTCGCCCGCTCCGACCGCCCGCTGGCCGAGCTCGCTGCGCTGGTGGGGGGCCCCGGATGGGCCGCGGTGGTGGCCGCGACCGCCGGGGTCGCGGCGCTCGCCTCCGGGCTGGGCGTGCTGCTCGGGCTGTCCCGGACCACATTCGCCATGTCCAGGGACGGCGTGCTCCCCCGCGCTCTTGCGACGCTCGACGGCCCGGAGCGGGACGCCCGACCGGTGCGCGCCCAGATCGCGGTCGGAGCCGTGACCGTCGCCGGGATGGCGGTGCTCGACCTGCGCCAGGCCATCGCGGTCTCCTCAGCCGCCGTCCTCGTCTACTACGCGGTCGCGCACGCCGCGGCGCTCACCCTGCCGGGCCGTGCCCGGCGGATCGTCCCGGTCCTCGGGATCGTGGGCTGCCTGGTCATCGCGGCGGCCCTGCTGCTTCCCAGCGGCAACCGTCTCAGCGGGTGACGCGCATCCGACGGATCTCGTCGGAGTGCAGGTCGGCCGCGATCGCACCCGACCAGTCCGCGACGTCCGCCCAGGCCCTGAAGTCGCCCTGCTCGGCCTGGAGCAGGGCCACGGCGGCGCGCTCCGCCAGGCCGAGGTCGCCCGTGTCGAGCCTGCCGGCGAAGGTCCGGTGACCGCGCGCGTCGAGCCGGGTCATCAGCGGGGCCACCTCTTCCGGGTCCCCGTCCGGGGCCGGCGGGTAGCCGACCGGGCCGGAGGAGAACAGCCAGACAGGACGGGAGGCGAGTGCGGCGGCGCACCTGTCGACCATCGCCCGTGCCGACGCCGCCCACCGTCCGACGTAGACCGAGGAGCCGAGGATGACGGCGTCGTAGGGCTCGACCGACTCCACGTCGTCGGGGTCGAGGACGTCGACGACGAACCCCGCGTCGGCGAGCACCTCGCCCACGGCGTCACCGATCTCGCGCGTGGAGCCGTGGCGCGAGGCCACCGCGACCAGGACCTTCATAGGTGACCACCTCCCCTGCTCGAGCGCGCCGACCGGCGTCGTTACTAGCGTCGCCCGCCCGATGGGTGGCCGCCTGGGCCGCAGGTCCCGCAGACTGGTGTCCATGACCACACCTGCCACCCCTACCCTCGCGCTGCACTCACCCACCGGTGAGGTCGCAATCCCGATGCTCGGACTGGGGACGTGGCAGGCCGAGGGCGCGGCGGGGTACCGAGCCGTCCGGCACGCTCTCGACGTCGGCTACCGCCACGTCGACACGGCGACCGGCTACGCCAACGAGGACCAGGTGGGGCGCGGGATCGCCGACGCGGCCATCGACCGCGACGAGGTCTTCGTGACCACCAAGCTGCCGCCGGAGGCGGCGGGCCGCGAGCGCGAGACCCTCCAACGGAGCCTCCGCCTGCTCGGGACGGACCACATCGACCTGTGGCTGGTGCACTGGCCACCGGGTGGGCTGGCGATGCCGAGCACCTGGCGGGCGTTCACCGAGCTGCGGGACGAGGGACTGGTGCGGGCCATCGGGGTGAGCAACTACTCGATCCGCCAGATCGACGAGCTCATCGAGGTCACCGGTGAGGCGCCGGCAATCAACCAGATCCCCTGGAGCCCCGCCGACCACGACCCGGCGACCGTCGCCGAGCACGCCCGACGACGGGTCGCCCTGGAGGGCTACAGCCCCTTCAAGCGGACCGACGCCCAGGACCCGACCCTCGCGAAGGTCGCCGAGCAGCACGACGCGACGGTCCATCAGGTGATCCTGGCGTGGCACCTCCACCACCGCGTGGTCGTCATCCCCAAGTCGGTGGACCCGGAGCGGATCGAGAGCAACCTCGCCGCCCTCGACCTGACGCTCAGCGACGAGGAGGTCGCGTTGATCGACGGCCTGAGCCGGCAGTGATCGCCCGCTGGACCGGCATGCGGCTGTGGGTCGCCGCCCTGATCGCGCTCGCAGCCTTGCTCGCGGGTGTGTTCACGGCCGTCCAGATCCGCGCGACGCAGGCCGAGGAGCGGCGGGTCGCGGACGCCGAGCAGGTGGCACTGGAGGCCGAGGCCGAGGCCGAGGCGCAGGCCCTCCTCGTCGTCGAGCGGGAGGAGCTCCAGGAGGCCTGGACGGAGGCGGCGGCCGAGGCCACGGCGGGCGCCACCGAGGCCGAGGCTCTGCTCGCCGACTCCGAGGGCGAGGTGTCCGACGACGCCGTCCGCGTCGCCCTGGCGGACGCCCTCACCGCGGCGCAGGCGGCGCTGGCGGTCGGCCCGGACCCGACCGCCGGCGAGCTCTCCACGCTGCGGCGCGCCGTCGTCGTCCTGGCCGAGACGACGTCCGCCGTGCGCGAGGCGCACTCCGCCTGGGAGCAGGAGCAGATCGCGGCGAGCCAGGAGCCGGCGGCGCCCCCACCCGCGGCTGCACGGCCGACCGGCGGTGCCGCGGCGGACTGCGGGGGCCCGGAGTCCTACGAGCCGCCGAGCGGCAGCGGCCCGGTGTTCTACACGTCGACCCCCACCGAGTCCGGCGACGGGACCAACGGCCGGATCCCCCGGTCGCAGATGGCCGCGCTGTCCTGGTGCGTGGACGCGGTCGGCAACGCCCAGTGGCTCCGCGCCGACGCCGCGGCTGCCCTGGTCCGGCTGAACGAGGCATTCCGGGCGCAGTTCGGGGAGAACATCGCCGTCGACATGTCCTACCGGTCCTATGAGGACCAGGTGGCCATGCGGGAGGCGTACGGGAGCATCGCGGCTCGACCGGGCACGTCGAACCACGGGCTCGGCACCGCCTTCGACACCTGGGAGTGGCGGGCCTACTCCTTCGGCTCGGCGCGGTACGAGTGGCTGGTGACGAACGGGCCGGAGCACGGCTGGGTCGCGCCGAGCTGGGCGCGCCAGGGTGGCTCCAACCCCGAGTACTGGCACTTCGAGTACACCGGCTGACCGCGCCCGGGCTCACCGGCTGGTGGAGACGCGGTACTGCGCGTTCGCGAGCGGGATGAACACGGCGAGGATGACGATCGACCACGCCACCGTGTACAGCGCGGGGTTCTGCAGGGGCCATGCCTCCGGGGGCGGGGTGCCCGGTGGGATGTTGCCGAAGAGCTCCCGGGCCGCCTGGGTGACCGACGACACCGGGTTCCACTCCGCGAACCGCTGCAGCGGCACCGGGAGGGTCTCCAGCGGCACGAACGTGTTGGCGATGAACGTGAGCGGGAAGATGATGATGAACGCCGCGTTGTTGACCACCTCAGGGCTGGGCACGAGCATCCCGACCCACGCCATGATCCAGGACACGGCGTAGGCGAAGACGAGGAGGACGGCGTACCCCAGGACCGCTTCGAGGAACGACCCGCGGATCCGCCACCCGACCACGAGCCCGGTCAGCGACATCACGACCAGCACCAGCACGTTGTTCACGACGTCGGACAGGGTCCTTCCGGCGAGCACCGCGGAGGGCGCCATGGGCAACGACCGGAACCTGTCGATGATGCCCTTGCGCACGTCCTCGGCGAGCCCGGCCCCGGTGATCGTGGCCCCGAAGATCACCGTCTGGGCGAAGATCCCCGCGATCAGGAACTCGCGGTAGGAGTTGCCCCCTCCTCCGCCGCCCTCGATGGCCCCGCCGATCGCGCCACCGAACACGTAGGCGAAGAGCAGGACGAACATGATCGGCTGCAGCGTGGTGAAGACCAGGAGGTCGGGCACCCGCTTGATCTTGATGATGTTGCGGCGCGCGACGACGTCCGCGTCGGCAATGATTCCCGGGACCCTCATCGTCCGACCTCCTGCTCCTCCGTGGCGTCCGCCGTCTCTTCCGCCGGTCGGCCGGTCAGGGTGAGGAAGACGTCGTCCAGCGTCGGGCGCCGCAGCCCGACGTCGTCTATCCCGATCCGTGCCGCGTCCAGCCGCCGTAGCGCGTCGGTGAGGACCTGCGAGCCGCCGCCCACCGGCATGAGGATCGTGCGGCGGTGGGCGTCCACCGACGCGCTCCCCCGCCCGAGGGGAGCGAGGAGCTCCGCGGCCTCCGCCACCTGCGCGCCATCGGTCACCGTGACGTCCAGCCGCTCGCCACCCACCTGGGCCTTGAGCTCGTCCGCGGTGCCCTCCGCGATGATCCGGCCGTGGTCGATCACCACGATGCGGTCGGCGAGGGCGTCCGCCTCCTCCAGGTACTGCGTGGTGAGCAGGAGCGTGGTGCCGCCGGCCACCCGAGACTGGATCACCTCCCACATGTCGGTCCGGCCCCGGGGGTCCAGACCCGTGGTCGGCTCGTCCAGGAAGAGCACCGGTGGGTCCGCCACGAGGGCGCCGGCGAGGTCGAGACGACGGCGCATCCCGCCCGAGTACGTGCGGCTCGGGCGGTCGGCGGCATCCTCGAGGCGGAACGCCGCGAGGAGCTCGCGGGCACGCTCCCGTGCCCGGTGACGGCCGAGGTGGTAGAGCCGGCCGATCATGACGAGGTTCTCGTACCCGGTGAGGTACTCGTCCACCGCGGCGTACTGCCCCGACAGCCCGATCCGGCGTCGTACCTCCCGGGGTTGGCGCAGCACGTCGATGCCGGCGACGTGCGCCTCGCCGGCATCCGGCCGCAGCAGCGTCGCGAGGATGCGGACGATCGTCGTCTTGCCCGCCCCGTTCGGGCCGAGGAGGCCGAGAACCGTTCCCGGCGGGACCGACAGGTCGACGCCCGCCAGCGCCGTGACGGCCCCGTAGCGCTTGATCAGCCCGCGGGCGTGGATCGCGGGTGGCGCACCCGCAGGGTTCACATCAGTCATGCCCCCAGAGCGTAGGACCTACGGCCCACACGACCCTCACCCTGTCAGTGGTGGCGCCTCGTACGCGTCCGCGGGAGAGTGTCATGTCCCGGTCGACGCCGCCCGGGACATGACACCGCAGGAGGCACCGAGCCGATGAGACCCACCTCCGACCCGGGCGCAGACGAGCCGGGGGCGCCGCCGGTCAGCGACCCCGCGGCTCCCGTCCCGGACAACGCCCCCGACCTTGCCCGACCCACGCACGCGGGTCCCCTGGCGACCGCCCAGGCCCAGCTGGCCACCGCCGTCGAACGGCTGGGGTACGACGCCGGGCTGCACGCGATGCTGGCCACGCCGCGTCGGGAGATCCACGTGGCCATCCCGCTGCGCCGCGACGATGGCAGCAGCCAGGTGCTGCACGGGTTCCGGGTCCAGCACAACGTCTCCCGCGGGCCGGGCAAGGGTGGGTTGCGCTACCACCCGGCCGTGGACGTGGACGAGGTCCGCGCCCTGGCGATGTGGATGACCTGGAAGTGCGCGGTCGTCGAGCTGCCCTACGGGGGCGCGAAGGGTGGCGTCGCGATCGAGCCCCGGGAGTACAGCAAGGGCGAGCTCGAGCGGGTCACCCGCCGGTACACCAGCGAGATCATGCCGATGATCGGGCCCGAGCGGGACATCATGGCCCCGGACGTCGGTACCGACGCCCAGACGATGGCGTGGGTGATGGACACCTACTCGGTGAACCAGGGATACACCATCCCAGGGGTGGTCACGGGCAAGCCGCTGGAGGTGGGCGGATCCCTCGGCCGGGCGACCGCGACGTCCCGCGGCGTGGTGCACTCGGCCAGCGCGGCGCTGGCCGATGCCGGCCTCGAGCTCTCCGACGTGAGGGTCGCCATCCAGGGGTTCGGCAAGGTCGGCTCCCACGCGGCGACGTTCTTCGCCGAGGCCGGCGCCCGGGTGGAGGCGGTCGGTGACGAGTTCGGCGCGGTGCACCGCAGCGGAGGCCTCGACCTGACCCTGCTGCAGGACCACGTGCGACGGAACCACACGGTGGCAGGGTTCGACGGCGGGGACCCGATCGACAACGACGCGCTGCTCACCGCCGACGTGGACGTGCTGGTGCCGGCCGCCGTGGAGGGCGTGCTCACCCACGACAACGCACCGAGCGTCAAGGCCCGCTTCGTGGTCGAGGGCGCCAACGGCCCCACCACGCCGCGCGCCGACGCGATCCTGGCCGACCGCGGCGTCGTCGTCGTGCCGGACATCCTGGCCAACGCCGGCGGCGTCGTCGTGTCGTACTTCGAGTGGGTGCAGGCCCAGCAGGCGTACTGGTGGACCGAGACGGAGATCGAGGACCGGCTGGCGGAACGGATGCTGCACGCGTACTCCGCGGTGGCCGAGATGGCCCGCAGGGAGGACGTCAGCATGCGTGACGCTGCCCTGCTGCTCTCCGTCCAGCGGGTCGCCACGGCGCACCGCACCCGGGGGCTCTACCCCTGAGACCCGCGGGCTCACCCGTCCGATACCGGTCGCGACCGGGGCACATGCCGCAGATGCAGCCGGCGGTCACCAGGTGAATTCTTGACACATGACAGCGACGCCGATCCGAGCCGACCATCCCCTGTGGCGCGACACCGCCCCACCCGGCGACGCGACCACTCCCCTGACCGGGCGCAGCACGTGCGACGTCGTCGTGCTGGGCGCCGGAATCGTCGGCCTGACGGCGGCGGTGGAACTCGCCAGGGCGGGGCTGGAGGTCGTGGTGGTCGAGGCGCGCGAGGTGGGGGCCGGCACAACCGGCGGCTCCACGGCCAAGGCGACCCTCGTCCAGGGGACCCGGTTCTCGGCCTTCGCCCGCTCCCACGAGGCCGACGTGCTGGCTCGATACGCCGAGGCGACGGTGGTCGCCCAGCAGCTGATCAGGCAGCACTGCGAGCAGATGGGGACACCCCTGCAGGAGGCGGACGGGGTGAGCTACGCGGTGACCGACGCCGGCCGCCGCGACCTGGAGGACGAGGCCCAGGCGATGGCCGCCGCGGGAGTGCCGACAGAGCTCACCGGGGATGCGCCCGACCTGCCCTGGAGCGTCACGGGGGCGTTGCGCCTGGCCGGCCAGTACCAGTTCGACCCGCAGGCCTACCTGAAGGGGCTCGCGGCCCAGGCCTCGGGCGCGGGCGTCCGCCTGCACGCCGGCACCCGTGCGGACGGGGTGACGGCCGGCAGCCCCCGCGTCGTGGGGTGCTCCAGCGCGGCGGGACGCGGCCAGGTCCGGGCGAGACACGTGGTCGTGGCCACCGGGACACCGGTCTTCGACCGCGCCGGCTTCTTCGCCCGGCTCGAGCCGAGCCGGTCGTACTGCATCGCGGTCCGGGTGCGAGGCGAGCTGCCGCCCGGCATGTACCTCTCCGTCGACTCCCCCACCCGGTCCATCCGGCGTGCCGGCGGGGGCATGGACGACGTGCTGGTCGTCGGGGGGAACGCCCACCCCGTGGGCCGCGCCACGGACAACGCCGCCCGGCTGGCCGACCTCGAGCGGTGGGCGAGGTCGGAGTTCGACGTCGCGGAGGTCACGCACCGCTGGGCGGCGCAGGACTACATCACCTCCGACGCCCTGCCCTTCGTCGGCCGGTACGGGCCCACCACGAAGGACATGTGGGTCGCCACCGGCTTCGCCAAGTGGGGCACGACGACGGGGGTGGCCGCGGCGTTGTCGATCAGCGGGGAGATCCTCGGGCGGCCAGTGCCGTGGGCGCGGGACTGGGACCCCTGGCGGGGCGACGTCGTCCCGCAGAGCCTCGGCACCGCGAAGATCAACGCCGGCGTGGCCGGCCAGATGGCGACCGGGTGGTTCGGGGCCCTGAGGCGCGAGGTCCCGGACTCCGCAACGGTGCGCGAGGGCCAGGGCGTGGTGGGACGCGACGGCGTGCAGCCCGTCGGCGTGTCCCGGGTGGACGGCGTCGTGCACGCCGTGAGCGCGGTGTGCCCGCACGCCGGCGGCATCCTGACCTGGAACGACGCAGAGATGAGCTGGGACTGCCCCCTGCACGGGTCGCGGTTCTCGGCGGCGGGCGCGCGGCTGGAGGGCCCCGCGCGCTGCGGGTTGGCGGGGCTCGACAACCGCTGACCCTAGCTGTCGCCGTGGGTGACGACGGCGACGATGCGGTCGTAGTCGCCGTGCGCTCCGAACAGCTCGTCGACCGCGCCGGTCGCGGGGTCGATGGCGACGAGGGCCTGATCCGCCCAGTAGCCCTCGAACTCCTCGTCCCACGCGTAGATCACGCCCCCGGCGCTCGCCGTGATGGTCGCGAAGGCTCCGCCGGGGAGAGGATCCAGCGTGCCGTCAGGTCGGACCACCTGACTCACCGCCCCATCGTCGTCCCATGTGCCGATCACAACCTGGTCGCCGGCCTGCCACGCCTCCTGCAGCCACCCCGCCATCGACGCGATCCGCACGGGTGGACCGCCGTCGGCCGGAGCAACCCATACCTCGAGGTGCGTCCGGTTCCCCCACTCGTCGGTCTCCGGACCCCGGCACGTCAGGAGGAGCTGGTCGGGGCCGGCCCACCGTCGCACGCCACAGTCCGCGGGACGGTTCGGGTAGGGCGATGCAAGGCGGGACACGACAGCGAAGTCGGAGGTGCTCAGTACCTCCAGCCCGCCGTCCCGGTGGAGCGCGAACCGCGTGCCGTCCGGGCTGAGGGTGTGGTCGGTTCCGTCGACGTTGCCGCCGCGGTAGTCCTCGAGCGCCGCCAGCTCGCGGCCGTCGAGGCCCAGCCGGGCAGTCAGGGCGACCGCTGTAGGCGGCTCGTTCACATAGTGGCTGAAGGACACCAACACGTCGGTGCTGCCGTCCCCGACGAAGGCGATGGTCGCCCAGTACTCCTCGGGATGCTCGCCGGCCAGGCTGTGGTGCACGGTGAGCAGCCGCTCCCCGGTCAGGAGGTCGACCACGTCGGTCTCCTCACCTGCCCCCCTCCACTGCCGTACCAGGACCAGGGTCGTGCCGGGGAGCCATTCGCGGAGCCTGCCGCCCTGAGCGCCGGGACCGGCCAGCGGCGTCGGCACCTCGTACCGTTCGCCACCCGGGCCGACCAGGTAGATGAGCCCGCCGGCCACCGCCTCGTTCTCGTACTGCACCAGGCTCCAGCCCGGGCCGGCCGCCTCGAGCATCCCGGCCCGAAGCGGGAGCACCTCGGGGAGCAGGGGAGCCACCGTGACGGGGCCGAGGATCTCCGGCTCCGGTGCGGGAGCGGGCACGACGTCGGCCGCATCGGCGGGCGCCGGCGGGGGCGCCGGGTCGGCGGAGGGATCGATCCTGCCCAGTCCGTACACGGTCGCCACCCCGAGCCCGAGGATCGCGACGGTCGCCGCGCCCACCACCGACAGGCGCAGCAGCCGGCGTCGGCGCACCCGCGCGACCAGCGTCCCGGGATCACTGTCGATGGGCGGGGACGCCGCGGCGGTTCGGCTCGCTCCGCCACCACCGCTCGCCGCCACCCGGGAACCGCCGCGTCGCGCGCCCGCGAAGATCCTGCGTACCTCCAACCGCGCCCGCGCCTCCACCGCGGCGGCGTCGGAGGGCCCCCGTCGCTGGGCGAGTACAGCCACCAGCGCCTGGTCCACCACGCGTGCGGCCTCCGCCGAGTCGGAGGTGTAGGCGGCGGCGTAGCCGACGAGCCCCGCGCGGCGGTCGCCGGCCAGCTCATTGAGGGTCCGCTTCCACTGCCTCACCGCCATCACCCCGGATCCGAGTAGGTCACGACCTGCATTCGCGGCACGTAGCCCTCGTCGCCGGACCCGAGCAGGACCGACGACGTCCCGGTGAACGGGTCGATGAGCTGGAGGGAGGACGCGCCCTGCGGGGACCACACGGATGCCACGACGCCGTCGCGCACGCTGCCGTGGATGGTCAGCGACTCCGCGTCCAGCCCCAGCGGGGTGAAGCTCCCGCTCCTGGTGACCTCGACGAAGCCCGAGTCGGCTCGCACGCCCGACCCCGACCACCGGTTGACCCCCACCACACGGTCGCCGAGCCGCCACGTCTGCCACAAGGGCATCGACTGCTCCGCCTCGTAGAAGCCGAGCCTCGTGGCCGCACCGTCCGGCGCGACGACCCACATGAAGCCGTCCGTCCACCCGTAGGCCATGTTGCCGTCGTCGGGGAACTCGGGCGGGTACTGCTCGTGGCAGTCGAGCAGTAGCTCCGTGGTGCTGAACCACCCGATGCCGTCACAGACGGTGGCGCCCATCTCGAACCCGGAGAGCAGCGGCGTCAGGGCGACGGCCTCGAGGCTGGTGGCCCGGAACACCACGGGCCCGCTGCTGCCGTTCTCCAGCACCAAGGAGCGGTCGGCGTTCCAGGTCAGCTCGGGCTGCCGGGCGATCGGCGTGCTGGCCAGGACGTCGCCGGAGTACGAGACCCTCCGGAGCTCGGACCGCTCTCCCCACTCCGCGGGCGGGACCACCAGGTAGACGTCGTCGGCGGTCCCGAGCCACGCCTGGGCGGCGTACGTGACCTCGTCGACGCGGAACGGGCCGCCGACGACATCGCCGCTCTCGAGGTCGAGCACGAGGTACTCGGCGTAGAACTCGCCGTCGGGATCGGCGGCGTCGCCCCAGCGGGTGAACAACGCCCGCGGGCTCCCCGGGAGCCAGTCGGTCAGCTCCATGGAGTCCAGGCCGGCGATCCGTGCCTCGAAGTACTGACCGTCGGGCGTGACCAGGTACAGGACCTCGGGAGAGGTGGGGTGTGGACACGGATACCCGCACGATGCCTGGAACACCACCAGGGAGGATGCGGGCGGGGCCGCGGAGAGGATCCCCGGCTCGAGCGGCAGCGCCTCGGGCAGCAGGGGGTGCACGGTCACCCCGGTGTCGACCTGTGCGGGGGCGGACGGCGACGGCGAGAGACTCGGCGTCGGCGACGGGGTCAGGGTCGGGACCGGATCCGGAGTGGCCGGCGGGACCGGCCCGGGCCGCGTGGCCCCGTACACGGTCACCACCCCCAGGGCGAGCACCGCGACCACCGACGCCGCGACGGTGGAGACGCGGGTCAGCTTGCGCCGCCGCACGCGCGACACGATCAGCCGGGCCTCCAGGTCGGTGTCCGGTGCCCGGACGGCCGCGGCCCGGCCCTGGTCGTCCGCGAACTCACGCAGCACAGCACTCAGGTGAGGACTCATGACCCGCTCCCTCCGCGCGCCGGGGTGACCGCGACACGGGCCTCGAACAGTTCGTCGTCGCCCCACGTCACCGACTCGGCCAACAGCCCGCGCAGCTTGGCCGTCCCATCGGACAGATAGCGCTTGACCGCCCCCTCGCTCACTCCCAGCTCGGCGGCGATCTCCGCCACCGCCATGTCGTCGAAGAAGCGCAGGACCACGCATGCGCGCTCCCGCGGCCCCAGCATCACCAGCGCCGCCTGCACGTCCACCCCGGCGACGGCCACGTCGTCGGCCGAGCGCGGTGGGGCTGACACGAGCAGGTGCTCACGACGCGTCCACGCCTTGCGTCGCCGCACCCTGTCCAGGAACACGGTGCGGACGGCTCGGCGCACGTACGCCTCGGCCGCCCGCACATCGGCCAGGGCTCGCCGCTTGGCGAAGGTCCGCACGAGAGCCTCCTGCACGAGGTCCTCCGCGTCCGCCCAGTCCACCGCGAACAGGCACGCATAGCCCACCAGGGCAGCCCGCCGGGTCGCTACCAGCTCCCCGACCACACGCTCCCACTGCGCCACGACACCGCCCCTTCCGTGAACGACTACAGCCTCAACGCGCGACCCGCCCCGAACGTTGGGTCGATCCGAAGACCCTCCCGCACGTCCTCCATCGACACGCCGTGACCGCCTACTGAGCCCGCACGGCCGCGCCGAGCCCCTCGGGACGTCCCGTCTCACGAGGAGAACTCGGCAGTGGGCGTGTCGTCTCACGCGCTAGAAACCGCGGTTGCACAGAACGGACGTGATCATTCCATCTTCTGAGACCAGCAGGTCAGCGAACGCACGTGGCGGTCGGCAGGAGGGCCCGTGGAGGGCACGCCCAGTCACATCCCCGGAAACCGGCGGGTGCGGGGAGGTCACAGCGGGGTTACGGTTTGGTCAAACGTCACCGTCACCGCGAGAGCGGTGGCCGGCCCGCCGGGCCGCTGGTGTCTCGCCACACCTTGTGCGGGTGAGACGGCACCGCATCGCCCCCGCTCGCGCGGCAGCGAGCGGGGGCGGACCATGTCCGGCATGACTCAGGACCAGACCCCCCGTGGAGCCCAGGGCATCGAGACGAGCCCCGAGGGCATCGGCGCGCTCGCCCAGTCGGACCCACCGGGCGTCAGGGACGGCCGGCGCGAGTCGCCCCTCGAGCGTCTCGATCGGAACTGGAACGAGATCCTGCAGGAGCTCAGGGTCACCCAGACCGGGATCCAGATCCTCACGGGGTTCCTGCTCACCGTCCCGTTCCAGTCGCGATTCGCCGACCTGACGTCCGACCAGAAGGACATCTACCTGGTTCTCGTCGTTCTCGCGGCAGTGACCACCGCCCTGCTCGTCGCCCCGGTGAGCATGCACCGGCTGCTCTTTCGCCGCGGGGCGAAGTCCACGCTCGTCGCCGAGGCGGACAAGCTGATGCGGCTCGGCCTCGTCTTCCTGGCGCTGGTGGTCAGCGGCGTCGTCCTGCTGGTGTTCGACGTCGTGACGACCAGGGGGCTCGCGCTGACGGTCAGCGGCATCCTGCTCGCCGTCCTGGTGGGGACCTGGTTCGTGGTCCCGAAGGTGCTCGCCCGCCACCGACCCCGGACGCGCGATGGCGACGCCGCCCTGGGGCGCGGTGGTCATCAGCCTGGGTAGTGGAGTCCCTCCGCGGAGATCCTGGCTCCCTCCGCCGGGACGTGACCGCTCACGCGCCCGTCGTGACCGAGGTGCGCGACGTCGACCCCGTGCACCAGCACGAGTGCGTCGGCGACGAGCCGGCGATGGCACCGCCACCAGAGCACCTCGCTGCACATGATCGCGGTCCGTTCGGTCGCCGCCTGTCGCACCAGGTCCGCGCGCGCGGCGGCGTGTTCGGGGGTGCGCGCGTGCGCCGCGTAGGCCCGGAACGCCTCCACCCGCCACCAGGCGTCCCGCTCGGCCCCGCCCGGGGGCAGCCGACGCCGCCCGCCCAGGCGCGCGTCCCACCGATACCGCAGACCGGCGTCGGACAACGACTCGGCGAGCGCGTGCTCACCGAAATGTGGGTTCCGGCGGCTCCCCGGGAAGCGCCGGATGTCGACGACGGCCTCGACCCCGGCCGCGACGAGCAGGTCGACGAGGTGCTCGGCGGACGACGCCCCGTGGCCGACGGTCAGCAGCCGCACCGCGCCGTCGTCGTGGGCCGTCGTCGCGTCTCTCCTCTCAGCGCGCGATCGCCAGCTTGAGCGCCTTGGTCCGCGCTGCGTCGCCGAAGGTCTCGTAGGCGTCGAGCATGTCCGTGAGGCCGAAGCGATGGGTCACGAAGGCGTCCACGGGCAGCTTGTCCTGCGCCACGAGCTTGAGCAGCATCGCCAGCGTGGTGGTGTTGACCAGGCCCATGGTGATCGCGATGTTGGAGATCCACAGGTCCTGGATCGGAAGCTCCACCGGGGCTCCGTGCACGCCGACGTTGGCCACGGAGCCGCCCGGGCGCACCATATCCAGGCACATCTGGAACGTCGCCGGAATCCCGACGGCCTCCACCGCGACGTCCACCCCGTGACCGTCGGTCAGCGACATGACCGTGTCCTTCCAGTCCGAGGCCCCAGAATTCACTCCATGGGTCGCCCCCGCCCGCTTGGCCATCTCGATCCGGTTGTCGTCGAGATCGACGGCGACGATCTGGGCGGCGCCGTACAGGCCGGCCGTGGCGACGACCGCGAGACCCACCGGCCCGGTCCCGACCACGGCGACGGTGTCGCCCGGCTGGACGCGTCCGTACCGGACCCCGATCTCGAACCCGGTGGGCAGAATGTCGGAGAGCAGGATCGCTGCCTCGTCCGCGACGCCCTCGGGCAGCGTGTACAGCGAGTTGTCGGCAAACGGGATCCGGGCGTACTCGGCCTGGGTGCCGTTGATCAGGTGTCCGAGGATCCAGCCGATCCCCGATGCGCCCTCGTCGGCCAAGCAGTGCGACGGGTTCCCGCTGCGACAGTAGGTGCAGACCCCGCACGAGCTGATGCACGAGATGATCACCCGGTCACCGACCTTGTGGCTGCGCACCGAGTCACCGACCTCGACGACCGTCCCCACACCCTCGTGGCCGAGGATGCGCCCCTCCGTCACGGCGGGTACGTCTCCCTTGAGGATGTGCAGGTCGGTGCCACAGATCGTCGTGGTATCGATCTGGACAACCGCGTCCGTCGGCTCCACGACCGTGGGGTCGGCGACGTCCTCCCACGTCTTGTTTCCTGGTCCGTGATAGACGAGAGCCTTCATGAGTCCTCTCCCTCGTGCCGGACCCCGGCACCGCGCCGGCGCCCACCACCCAGGCAACGCCTCTTGCCCGGCACCGGCAACCGCAGTCACCACGGAGAGATCAGGCGGCTACTGAGTCGCCGCGCGCCCGCCCCCGCGAGCCGCTCAGACGACGGCCACCGGAGCGGCGTCGGCGTCCTCGGCCTGCACGGCCTCGGCGTCCGCCTCTGCGTGTGCGACCAGGTCCGCCCGGGTGAGGTGGAGAACGCAGTGCTGCGGCTCGACGAGCGGTTCCATCCGGTCCACCCCGAGCGGCCCCTCGTGCCTGATCAGAACGCCGCGGGCCAGCCCGACGTGCGCCCCGCAGACCACGTCCCGACGCTCGCGAGCGACGTCCTCGAACGGGCAGTGGCGCAGGTGGAGCTCGAGGGTCTCCATGTCGAACTCCGGCTCGAAGCCGAGCTCCTCGAAGTGCCGGCGGAGGGCAGCGAGCTGCTCCTCCAGGTCCGCCGCCTCATCGGCCGACGACGACGCTCCGGGGCACCCGAGCTGGCCCGCCCACGCCTCGCCGGCCTGCTCGGCCGCGACGCTCGGGGACTCCATCGACTTGCCGTACCCGTCCAGGAGCAGCCGGACCAGCTGTTCGCGCGCACGCGCGTCGACCGCCGCGACCGCCGCGCTCCCCACCGAGCGGTAGAGGATCCGCGGGCGCCCTCGGGTGGTGCGGTGCTCGGCCTCACGCTCCACGAAACCGCTCGCCACCAGCCGGTCGAGGTGCTCACGGGCGGTGTTGACATGGAGCCCGATGCCCAGCGCGACCTCCTCCACAGGCATCGCGCCACCGTGCGCCTGCAGCAGCTGATAGATGCGCGTCCGGCTCGCGCAGGCCAGGACCCGAAGAGCCCCAAGGTGGCGATCGCTCATTCAAGGAGTATTGACGGGATTCGTCGTGTCAACATGGGACCTTGGGTCCTTGGGCACCACGCGCTCCGGGCGGTACGCGGCGTCGCGCGCTCCGTCGACCGAGCGGGCCGTTGCTGGTGCGCGAACGCCGCTCCTCAGGCGGGCTTCACGGCGCTGACGACGGCGCTGTGCAGCCCTGTGTCGGAGTCGTCGAGGAAGCGCACCTGGACGTCCTGGAACCCGGCCAGCGCCAGACCGTCGACGTACTCGGTGCGCGACAGGGCACCGGCGATGCACCCGGCGTGGTCGCCGAGCGCCTCGCGATCGGCCACGCTGAGCCGGTCCTCGGCCACGATGTCGGTGATGCCCAGGCGTCCACCGGGGACGAGCACGCGGAACATCTCGGCCAGCACGGCCGGCTTGTCGACGCTCAGGTTGATCACGCAGTTGGAGATCACCACGTCGACGCTCGCGTCGGGCAACGGCACCGCCTCGATCCGCCCGGCGAGGAACTCGACGTTCGTCGCCCCCGCCGCGGCCGCGTTGCGCCGGGCCAGCTCGAGCATCTCGGCGGTCATGTCGACGCCATACGCGAAACCGGTCGGGCCCACCCGTCGAGCGGACAGCAGCACGTCGATCCCCCCGCCGGACCCGAGGTCGAGCACCCGCTCCCCGGGTCGCAGGTCGGCGACGAGAAGGGGGTTGCCGCAGCCGAGGCTCGCGAGCAGCGCGGCCTCGGGCACCTGGTGGGCGTCCGGGCCGTAGAACGAGGCGCCCGTCCCGGCGTGGGGCGTGGCCCCTGCCTGGCCGCAGCACCCGTCCCCGCCGGGAGCGCAACAGGTGGCCGCGCCCCGGGACATCACGGCCCTCGCGGCGTCCGCGTACCGTTCCCGCACCTCTTCGACGACCCGCTCGTTCATGACTACCCCTCGACGCTAGACATTGATGGACTTCGATACGTGGACCTTGGCGCAGATATCGACAGTTGTCAATGCCTAGGGGATACTTGGGCCATGACCACCCCCCTCGACCTCACCCCGCGGGACGACGTCGTCGACGACGGCCCCATCCCTGCGGTCGCCTGCTGCTCGCCCCTGGTCCGCGCGCCGCTGTCAGCCGAGGACGCCGTCGGGCTGGCCTCGGTGCTGAAGGCGATCGCCGACCCCGCGCGACTCCGGCTGCTCTCCCTGCTCTCCGCCCACGAGGGCGGCGAGGCGTGCGTCTGCGACCTCACGGAACCGCTCAACCTGTCCCAGCCCACGGTCTCCCACCACCTGAAGACCCTCGTCGAGGCCGGCCTGGTGCGGCGGGACAAGCGTGGGGTCTGGGCGTACTTCTCGCTGGTGCCCGGGGCCCTGGACGACGTCGCCCGCGTGTTCACGACAGCGGGCGCCCCACGCGCGCGGAGCGGCTCGTGACGAACCCCGCCACCAGGCTCGCGGAGCGGCTCAGTCGTCGCCCCGGCATGGAACGCTGGATCGGACCGGACGACGACGTCGTCGTGCTCCAGGCCGCTGCGCTCGCCGCACTGGCATGGCCCGGCCGGGGACTCTGGCGTCTGCCGGTGCCGGTGATGCTCCTGGCCGGAGCCGCCACCGTCGCCGGGGGCGCCATCGGCATCGCCGCCGTCGCACCGCACGACGGTCGCCTCACCCCCCGCGTCGAGCCGCCCGCCGAGCTCGACCTGATCCAGCACGGCCCGTACGCGCTCAGCCGCAACCCCATCTATGCGGGGTTGCTGCTCGCCACGGCGGGCTGGGCGCTGCTGCGGCGCCGCCCGGAGCCCGCGGTCGCCTGGGTCGCCCTGTTCGCCGTCCTGCACGCGAAGGCCCGTCGGGAGGAGCGCCGGCTGCACTCCCGGTTCGGCGCCGACTACGAGCGGTACCGGGCAACCACCCCCCGATTCCTCGGCCGCGGACGGCTCACGGGCTGATCCGTCAGGGCGTCGGCGGCTCGTCCTCGCCGGCCTCCTCGGCCGCCTCGGCTTCCTCCTTGGTCGCGTGGACGGCGTCTTCGGCGTGCTCGGGCGGCCCGTAGACGGTGTACAGGATCAGCGGGTTCTCGCCGGTGTTGACGAAGTTGTGCTTCGTGCCGGCGGGCACGACGACGAGGTCGCCCTGGGCGACCGTCTTCTTCTCACCGGAGACGATCGCCTCGCCGGTCCCGCTCACGAAGGACAGGATCTGGTCCAGGTCGTCGTGCGTCTCCTCGCCGATCTCCCCGCCGACCGGGATCGTCATGATGACCAGCTGGGTGTGCTCACCCGTCCACAGCACGCGTCGGAAGTCCGCGCTCTGCTCGGCGGCTGTCGCAATCGTGAAGTGCTCCATGATTCCTCTCTCGATGGCTTGTTCGGTCGGGTCAGCCCTCGTCCCGGGGGATCCGGCGGCGACCCCGGCTCACCCTCAGCGACTCCCCCTGCTCAAGGTCCTCGGCCACCTTCTTCCGGCGCTTGTCGCTCGCCGCGGTGTCCCGCGGCGGCAGCTGGATGGACTCCTCGGCCTCGATACCTGACTGCAGCTGACGAGCGCGCTCGAGCTCTGCGTCGATCTCGGCGCCGAAGAGCAGGGCGTTGTTGGTGATCCACAGCCAGAGCAGGAAGAGCACGAACCCGGCCAGGGCACCGTAGGTCGCGTCGTAGTTGCCGAAGTTCGACACGTAGAAGCCGAAGCCGACGGTGGCCGCCGCCCAGACGATGATCGCGACGGCGGCGCCGAGGCTGAGCCAGCGGAACTTCGGCTGCTTCACGTTCGGCGTGGCGTAGTACAGGATCGCCACGATCACCACGACCAGCACCACCACGACGGGCCATTTGGCGATGTTCCACACCGTGACCGCCACCCCACTCAGGCCCACCGCCGCGCCGATGGTCTCGGCCACCGGGCCGGAGAGGACCAGCGCCACGCAGATCGCCGCGACGAAGACGAGCATCACCAGGGTGACCAGCAGCATGATCGGCCGAAGCTTCCAGAAGGGCCGACCCTCGTCGACCTCGTAGATCTTGTTCATCGCCCGGGCGAAGGCGTTGACGTACGCCGAGGCCGACCACAACGCCACGAGCAGACCTGTGAGCAGGCCGAGGCCGGCGCCGTCCGTGGTGAGGTTGGTCAGAATGCCCTCGACGGTGTTCCCGACCTCCTCCGGCATCACCTCGTCGGCCTGGTCCATCACCCGCTGCACGATCGCATCGCCGTCGCCGAAGACGCCCAGCATGGAGACCAGCGCCAGGGCCGCGGGTGCGACGGCGAGCACTGACCAGAAGGTCAGCGCCGCGGCGAGGTCCATCGCCCGATCGTCGATGAACTCTCGGACCGTCTTGCGTGCGGCGTAGGTCCATGACGCCTTGGTCAGGCCAGGTGGCGACTCGACCTTGTCCGGGTGGTCGGGCTCGGGCGCCCCCGCCTCCTTGTCGGACGACGTCTGCGTGCGCGTGCCATCGCCGCCCTCCCGGCGCCGAACGGGCTCCTCATGGTCCTCGCGCTGCGCCCCCTGGTCGTGCGGAGCGTCGTACTCGGTCTCGACCCGCCGGCTGCGCCTCATCAGCCCCCTCCAGGCTTCTCGTCCTGCAGCTGCTCCTCACCATCCTGGGGGCTGGACGGCCCGACGGCTCGCCGAGCGGCCCGGTACGCGGGGTCGCGCAGCGCCGTGACCCAGGGATAGGTGCCCAGACCCGGAGGGGCGTTCTCGGGGTCGAACCTGATCGGCAGGTCCGGTCGGGCGGAGACCGGTCCACCGACCTCCAGGGAGCCGAAGCGCTGCCAGGACCCGAGCGGGGTCGCCCAGAGCAGCCGGAGCCGGAGCGGCTGCCCGGCCAGCAGCACCCCGCGCGCGACCGGATCCGGGGGCAGGCGGCGCTGCGGCAGGGGCTGGGCGGCGAGCAGGATCGGCCCCCTCGGCCCGCGGAGGGGCAGGAGCGTGGTGTAGCCGGCGCGTCCGGCGCTCCGGTGGAACGTGAGCAGGTGCCGGCTCACCGGTCGCCAGCCGGTGGTGGCCAGGAGCAGGTCCACCGGCGGTCCCTCTCCCTGGTGCCGCACGGCCAGTCCCTCGACGTCGGGCGCCCAGGCCGGCAGGCCACCACCGCGGGACAGGCGGACGACGACGTCCTCATCGGCCCCGGTGTCGATCCAGGGCACACCCGATCGCGCGGATCCGCTTCGGGTCAGTCGACCCTGGAGCACGGTCCCGCTGGGGTGCAGGGGCTTGGCTCTCCGGAGCCGACCCAGGAGGCTGCTCGCCGCGCCCAGCACGGCTCCGGCCCCGCGGGCAGCGGCCCGGGCCGGACCGCTCCCGGCCAGCGATCGTCGGGCGTTCGGCGGCTGGGCGTCCATCTCCCGAGCATCACCCGCGCGCCCGGCAATGTCGCGCCGAGCCGCCCGCCACCCGGCTCAGCCGAACGTCGTGGTGCCGAGGGCGGCGCCGACCGCCCAGGTGGCACCCATGGCCAGGGCGCCACCGATCAGCAGGCGGACCACCGCGCGCAGCCGGTGCGCCTGCCCGAACCAAGCGCTGACCGATCCGGTCACCGACAGGGCGACGATGACCCCCACGAACGTCACCGGAACCCGGGCCGCCGGGGTGGCGAGGAGCATCGCCAGCAGCGGCAGCGCAGCGCCGAGGGTGAACGCCACGGCCGAAGCGATCGCAGCGTGCCAGGGGTTGGTCCGCTCGTCGGGGTCCAGTCCCAGCTCCGCCTCCACGTGTGCCGCGAGCGCGTCGTTCTCGGTCAGCTCGGCCGCCACCTGGTGCGCGGTGCGCGGGCTCAGCCCCTTGAGCCGGTAGATCTCGGCCAGCTCGGCCAGCTCGGCCTCGGGGTCGTCCGCCAGCTCCTGCTTCTCCTTGGCGATGAGCGCGCGCTCGGTGTCGCGTGCACTGCTCACTGAGACGTACTCGCCCAGCGCCATGGAGATCGCGCCCGCCACCAGGGCGGCGATGCCTGCGATCAGGATCGTCGTGCGGTCACTCGTGGCGGCGGCGACACCCACCACGAGACCTGCGATGGAGATGATCCCGTCGTTCGCGCCGAGCACCCCCGCCCGCAACCAGTTGAGCCTGGCCTGGAGCCCGTTGCGGTGCGGCTCGTCCTCGTGGAAGCCGCTGGCCGCGGGCGCTGCCCCCGCTGGGGGGTGTTCGAGGTCCATGGTCCGACGCTAGGCAGCCCATGCGTCGTGCGCCACCAAGGCGAGGCTGACCTCACCGTCGTCGGCGGCCGATCGCACGGATGGCAGTTCAGCGGGGCTCACAGATGACCAGGGGGATCTCGCGATCGGTCCGCTCCTGGTAGTCGGCGTACCCACCGTGCGCCGCCACGACGCCCGGCCACAACCGAGCGCGCTCGGCCGCGGTGGCCGTCCGGGCGCGCATCGGGACCGAGCGCGGACCGCGCCGGACGATCACCTCGGGGTTGACGCACAGGTTCCGATACCACTGGGGATGCCGAGGCTGGCCACCATCCGACGCCACCAGCACAACGCCTCCCCGCACCGCGGTCCCGGCCGTGCCGTCGTGCTCGTCGTCGAGCGGGAACGCGCTGAGCGGCGTGGTGCGCGGCCGGCCGCTGCTGCGGCCGGTCGTGGTGAGCAGGACCTGTTCCATCCCGAGCAGGCGGCCGCCGACCCGGCCGCGGCTGAGCCGGTACACCCACGCGTGGGCCCGGGTGACAACGGTCTGCGTCCGCCGGCTGATCACGGGCGACCCCCCAGCCGGTGGACGCCGTCGTGCACCGTGGGGACGAGCGCCGGGTCGGCCAGCACCCGGAAGTGGCCCGGGACGTCCAGCTCGACGTTCTGCGCCGAGCCGGCCAGGGCGCTGCCCCCGGGGATGTGGGGGTCGAAGCGGCTGTAGACGGAGATGATCCGCCCGTTCACGTCCCCCTCGGCGGCGAGTGCGACCAGCGTCGCGTCGGACGGGACGAACGCGCGCACGGCCGGCAACGGCACCCATCGGGCGTAGACGGAGCCGGCGAACGGCGTGGCCACCGCCACCATCCCGAGGACCCGGCCGACAGCGCGGTCCTCCATCATGGCGAGCTTGCCGATGAGGCCCCCCTTGCTGTGGGCCACCAGGACGACGCCGGTCAGGTCGTGATCGCTCAGGTACCGCACGAGAAGTGCGGCCGCGTCCGGCACGGGGCCGCGGTTGTACCCCAGGGACGGGAGCACGTGCACCGGGTGACCGTGACGGTGCAGGGCGACGGCCAGCGGACGCAGGAAGGCCCAGGACTCGTACACGCCGGGCAGCAGCACGACGACGGGCGGCTGCGGATCAGCCGGCGACCGGTACGAGTCGGCCCCTCCGCGGCGCAGCAGCCCCTCGGCCTGGCGGACCGCGACGTACCAGTAGTCGGCCACCCGCCACCCGAGACGTCGGGCCCGCCTGGACAGCCGACCGGTGGTCACGACGCCAGCCCCACCGCAGCAGCGGCCACGTACTCCGGTCGCCGGAACATGGCAACGTGTCCCGCACCCGGGACCTCGAAGGACGTTGCCTGGGGCGCACGGTCGGCCAGCCGGGCCAGGTATGCGGCCGGGGCAACGGGGTCCCGAGCACCCCGGACCAGGACGACGTCCACCTGGAGGTCGGCCACCCGCTCCTCCATCGGGTACTCGAGCATCCCCGGCAGGGTTGCGGCGTACCACCGCGGCCCGCACCTGAGCCACTCGCGAAGCTGGAGCACGATCGCCCCGGGCGGCTCGTGAGCTGCGTCACGCAGCAGGCGCAGCCCCTGCCGCAGGCCGCTGCGCCCGGACGGGTCGGTCACCGGACCGACCAGCACGACGCCGCCGACCGCACCGGGATGCCGGAGCGCGAGCTCGGTCACGACCTGGGCGCCCATGGAGTGGCCCACGAGCACGGGACGGTCGAGCCCGGCCTCGACTGCCATCCCGGCGACCACCTCGGCATGCTCGACGATCGACAACGGCGTCGGCGGGCGGGGGCTGTCCCCGAAGCCGGGCAGGTCGGGGATCACCACGCGGGCGGACCGGCTGAGCTCGCGGGCAAGGTTGGCGAAGTACCGCCCGGAGACCCCGATCCCGTGCACCAGGACGACGTCGAGGGGCCCGCGGCCCAGGGTGCGCCAGGCGACGTCGTGCCCGTGCACCCGCGAGGTCATCCGGCCAGCCTGCTGCGTCGCGTCGTGCGGCGCCACCCGCGCCATCCTCCCGCGCTCAGCGGCCCCGGGACACCGGAACCGCCACGGCGACGCCCAGGACGTCGGAGAGCCGTGCCTCGATGCTCTCGATCTGGGCCAGCACCTGGTCCGCCGGGACCGGGCGCCCAATCCCGAAGCCCTGGGCGGCGTCACAGCGCATGTCGCGGAGCGCCAGGAGCGTCAGGTCGTCCTCCACACCCTCGGCGACCACCTCCATGCCCAGGTGCCTCGCCAGGTCGATCGTCGAGCGGACGATGACCGCGCTTGCATCGTCGTCGAGCAGGCCGGCGACGAAGGTCCGGTCGATCTTCAGCCGCTGGACGGGCAGACGCTGGAGGTAGGCGAGCGAGGAGTAGCCGGTGCCGTAGTCGTCAACGGAGAGCACCACACCGAGGGCATCCAGGTGACCGAGCACCTCGATGGACCGCTCCGGATCGACCATCGCCATGGACTCGGTGAGCTCGAGGTCGAGAGAGGTCTCCGCGACCGAGTGCCGGGTGAGCGCGTGGCACACGTCGTCGACGAACCCGCGGTCGAGCAGGTTGCGCACCGACAGGTTCACCGCCACTCGCAGGTCGCGGCCGGACTCCCGCCACAGCGCCAGTTGCCCGAGGGCGCTGTCGAGCACGAAGGCCGTGAGCGGCTGGATCAGCCCGGTCCGCTCGGCCGCGGGGATGAAGGTGACCGGCGGGAGCAGGCCGTGCTCCGGGTGCTGCCAACGCACCAACGCCTCGACGCCCACGACCCGTCCGGTGCCCAGGTCGACCTGGGGCTGGTAGTGCACCACGATGTCGCCCGCGTCCAGGGCCGCCCGCAGCTCGCTCATCAGGTGGGGGGCCAGCTCGCCGCAGGAGGACATCCGCCCGGAGGACTGCGCCACCCGGTCGGTCCGGTCGCGAGCGGCCGAGAGCGCGACGTCGGCCCGCTGCAGCAGATCGGCCGCGCTAGTGCCGTCGACCGGGCCGATGGCGACACCCACGAGCGCGTCGACGGACACCGTGACGTCCGACAACTCAAAAGGCTCGGCGAGGCGCTCCCTGAGCTCGCGGGCACGGGCGAGCGCGGAACTCGCGTCGGTCGCGCCGTTTCGCAGCTTGACGCCGAACGAGTCCCCCCCGAGCCGACCCACCAGGCCCGCGGGACCGATGCGCTCCTCGATCCTCGCGGCTGCGGCGCGGAGCAACTCGTCACCGACCCTGTGACCGAGCGTGTCGTTCACTTCGGTGAACCGGTCGAGGACGATCAGCAGGACCGGTACGGGCTTGGTCGCGCGCCCCGGCACCATGGTGAGCGAGGCGTCCACCGCAGCGATGAAGCGCCGCCGGTTCGCCAAGCCGGTTAGCACGTCCGCCTCGGCCAGGTGCGCGAGCCGCTCCGCCTGGTCGCCCATGTGCCGCGCCATGCTCACCATGCGCAGGTACACCAGGGCGACCACGAGGATCGCCGCCACCGCGATCTCGATCAGGTGCAGCCGTGCCCCCAGGGCCACCTCCGCCACCAGGGTGAGCGGCAGCAGCAGCACCGACGCGCCGAGGAAGGTCCGGGGGCCGATCCCGAGCCGCTCGACCGATCCCACCGGCGCCGGGCGGGCGACCACGGCCATGGAGGGCTCCAGAGCAGCGGCACCGAGCAGCAGGTAGGCCACGAGCCACCCGGTGTCCAGCACGCCGATCCGGTCCTCGAGGGCTGGCAGGTACGGCGCGGCCTGGAAGAGCACGTCGGCGAGCAGTGTCGCGCCGAGCGCGACGCCGATGAACCGCAGGGAGACGGAACGGTCGAGCCCGACCACGCCCAGGTACACCAGCATGACGAGCAGGACCACGTCCCCGACCGGATAGGCCACGCCGACGACCCGGGCGAGCATCGTGCCCTCGGACGCCGTCCATGTCGGCTGGATGAACGCCACCCACATGACGAGCAGCACGGCGGTCCCGGCCACCAGCGCGTCGAGTACGGCGGCGCGGTCCCCGCCCGGGCTCCGCGCCCGGGAGAGCCGGTACAGGCCGGCCGCGAGGAGCGGGTAACCCAGCAGGTACAGGACGTCCGCGCCGGAGGGGAACGGGTCGAGCCCACGCAGGGCCATTACCGACCAGGTCACGTCCCCGGCGACCCACAGCCCGGTGCCGACGGCGAGCAGGACCCAAGGCAGCGCCGGCACCGGACGGTGCCATCGGATCCCGACGGCCATGGCCGCGAGCCCAGCCAGGCCGATGGCCACGTAGAGCAGCTCACGGCCGAGGGAGGCGGGGGTGAAGGCGTGCACGCCGACGGCGGCGGCGCCCCCGAGGAGGTACCACCGCAGGGACAAGTTCACGCTCCCCATCACATCGGTCACATCGACAGCGTGGCAGGGAAGTGAAGGTCCTGGCCCGACCAGGGCACTTCGACGCCGGGTGAAAAGAATCAGCAGCGAGGGGCGGATCGCTCGATATCCACCCACACCCCACGTCGGATCACCTGCACCGGGCGCAGGTCGTCGTCCACGACCACGACGTCCGCACGCCGGCCTTCCTCCAGCACGCCGATGTCCGCGCACCCCAGCACCTCGGCCGGCGTCGCCGACGCAGCTGTGACCGCGTCCTGCAGCGCGACGCCGCTGCGTACGGTGGTGCGCACCAGATCCAGGAGGTGGGACGTGCTGCCGGCGATCGCCCCCCCGTCCACCAGTCGGGCGACGCCGTCGGCCACCCGGACGGCGAGGCCGCCGAGGTCGTAGACGCCGTCAGGCATGCCCGCGGCGGCCATCGCATCGGTCACCAGGACGATCGCACGGGGGCCGAGCAGGGCGAACACGGTCCGGATCGTCCCCGGGGCCAGGTGCACCCCGTCGGCGACCAGCTCCACGACCGCCCGCCCGTCGGCCGCGGCGGCCAGGCAGGCCGCGACCGGACCGGGCTCTCTGTGGTGGAGCGGCGGCATCCCGTTGAACAGGTGGGTGACCGTGGCGCGGCATGAGCGAGCCCCCGGCCGGGCGAGCACCGACCAGGCGAGCTCGAGCGCGGCGCGGGTCGACTCCTCGGTCGCGTCGGTGTGCCCGAACGACGGCAGCGCGCCGTGCGCCGCCAACGCCGCCACGACGCCGTTGTGCCCCGTGACACCCCGGATCTCCGGCGCAACCGTCATGGTGACCAGGTGCCCGCGGGCGAGCCGGGCGATCTCCCGGACCGCATCCGGGCGACCCTCGGTCATCGCCGCGGGATCCTGGGCGCCGCACCGGGCCGGGGACAGGTAGGGACCCTCCAGGTGGATCCCGGCCAGCTCGCCGGCGTCCGCCAGGTCGGCGAGCAGGGCCGTGCGGGCGAGCAGGGTGGGCTCGTCGGCGGTCACCAGCGAGGCGACGAGGCTGGTCGTGCCATGACGCAGGTGCTCGGCGATGCCGGTGCGGACCGTCTCGACATCGGTCGCATCGGGAAAGCTCGCGCCGCCCCCGCCGTGGCAGTGCAGGTCCACCAGGCCGGGCAGCAGCGTGGGCGCGGGGCGGCCGGGGTCGGGGACCGTGATCCCGGCCGGCGCGCCCGCCACGGCGCCGACGTAGCCGAGGCGATCGCCGTCGACCACGACGAGCCCGTCCTCTATCACCCCGTCAGGCAGCACGACCCGGCCGCGCAGGACCGTTCCGGAGGGCACGACGACGCCGCTCTCTGGGGTAGTGCGGTCGGTCACCTGAGGCCTTCCTGGGCGGCGCGGGACGCTCGCACGGTAGCACCAGGCCGAGGCGCCGCCGGCTTCATCACAATGCGGTCACGGCGAGCATGCATCCTTGACATAGCATTTGTAAAGAAGGTCTACTAACTAATGTGCCAACGACGACGCGCAGGCTCCGCCCCACCAGCAAGGTGCTGCCCGTGCACGCCCGGGCACACAACCGGTCCATGGTGCTCCAGCAGCTGTTCCACGAGGGCCCCGGCTCCCGCGCGGACCTCGCTCGCAGCACCGGCCTCACCCGCGTCACCGTCTCGGACCTCGTCGGCGAGCTCATGGCCGACGGCCTCGTCGCCGAGCTGGGGCACGGGTCACGCCCCCAGGGGAAGGTCGGCAAGCCCGGGACCCTCGTGGGACTGCGCACCGAGGCCTTCCAGATCGTGGCCGTCGACCTGTCCGACGACGAGCTGATGCACGGCGCGCTCCTGGACCTGTCCGGGGCGGTCATCGAGCAGCACTCCACCGAGATGGCCCACCAGCGCGGCGACGCGGCCGTCGAGTGCCTGCTGGCGTTCTGCCGCTCGCTCATCGGGATGGCAACCCGCCCGCTGCTCGGGGTCGGCGTCGGTTCCCCAGGCATCATCGACGCCAAGGGCACCGTCCTCCAGGCCCCCAACCGCGACTGGTACGACCTCCCGCTCGCCGCGACCCTGACCGTCGAGCTGGGCGTGCCGGTGCACGTGGCCAACGACGCGGACACCGCGGCCCTCGGTGAGTACACCTACGGCGGGGCGTCCGGGAGCGGCCTGATGGTCCTCACCATCGGGCAGGGCGTCGGTGCGGGCATCGTGCTCGACGGCGCCCTGGTGCAGGGCCACGCCGACGCCGCGGGCGAGCTCGGCCACGTCACGGCGCTCGACGAGCGCGACGAAGGCGGCGACGCACCTCTCGGAGCCCCGCTCCCCTGCGCCTGCGGGCGCACGGGATGCCTGGAGACCCTGCTGTCGGTGCCGGCCCTGCGCCGGCGCGTGGCGGGTCTCGACCCACGATCGACCGACGCCGCTCTGGCATCGGTCGGCCGGCGCCTGGGCATCGTCCTGGCACCGGTCGTCAGCGCACTGAACCTCGTCGAGGTGGTGCTCAGCGGGCCCGCTGACCTGCTCGACGGCTCGTTGCGCGACGCAGCACTGGCGGCCATCGCGGAGCGCACCATGCCGGTCACGAGCCGTGACCTGCAGCTGCGGATGACCACCCTCGGCGAGGCCGGCGCCCTGTCGGGCGCCGCAGTGCTCGTGCTGTCCGGTCAGCTCGGGGTCACGTGAAGACCCCGAGCCGACCGTCCTGGAAGGTCCACAACCCTCGGCGACGCCACTCGGCGACGCCGGTGCATCGGGAAGGAACCATCGTGAGAATGGTACGCAATGGCGGCATCGCCATGACGGTGGCGGGCATGCTCGCCCTCACCGCCTGCAGTGGCACGACCGACGACCCGCAGCCCCCCAGCGGCGACGACCCCGCACCCGTGACGGCCGAGGCGGCTGAGATCACCCTCTGGCTGGCCGGTGGGGACACCCCGCAGGAGCTGCGGGACTACCTGATCGACACGTTCGCCGACGAGAACCCCGGATCCACCCTCGTCATCGAGGAGCAGTCCTGGGGCGACCTGGTCACCAAGCTGACCACGGCACTGCCCGACGCGGCCAACACGCCAGACGTGGTCGAGGTCGGCAACACCCAGTCGCCGACGTTCACGACGGTGGGAGCCTTCCGTGACCTGACCCCGCTCTACGCCGAGCTGGGCGGCGACGACCTGCTGCCCTCCTTCGTCGAGGTCGGCTCCTCGGACGGCAAGAACTACGCGCTCCCCTACTACTTCGGGTCGCGCTACATGTTCTACCGCAAGGACATCTGGTCGGCCGCCGGCCTCGAGGTGCCCACCACGCTCGGTGAGTTCACCGATGCCGTCACCCAGCTCCGCACCGACAGCCAGTCCGGGTTCGCCCTGGGCGGGCAGGACTGGCGCAACGGGATCTCCTGGGTGTTCGCCCACGGCGGCGAGCTGGCCGTCGAGGACGGTGGCCAGTGGACGTCCACGCTGACCGACCCCAACACCGTCGCCGGGCTCGAGGCATGGCAGGCCGTCTACGAGGGCGCCTCCAACGTGCCGGCCACGGAACGCGACGTGGCGTACTGGGAGTTCCTGAACGACGGCACCGACGGTTCCGCCCCTCCGGCGGCCACGATCATGGCGCCGGGATGGGCCCGCTGGTCGATCGGTGACCTGGTCACCAACGACGCCGGCGACGAGGTCCGCGACGGCATGGCCGACATGGAGAAGTTCGGCATCTTCGGGCTCCCCGGAGTCGACGGTGGCCTGGCGCCGGTGTTCGCCGGCGGTTCCAACATCGCGATCTCCGCGACGTCTCAGCACCCTGAGCTCGCCGAGAACCTGATGCGCATCATCTTCTCCGAGGACTACCAGACGATGCTGGCCCAGAACGGGCTCGGCCCGGCCAACGCGCAGTACGTCAGCGCGCTGGGCGACGACGAGTTCGCTCAGACCATGATCGACACCGCTGCCGCGTCGAAGCTCACCCCGGCGGCGCCGGGCTGGGCCGCGGTCGAGGCCGCGTTCGTCTACGAGGAGCTGTTCCAGAAGATCGCTGAAGGTGGTGACGTGGCCGCCCTCGCGGCCGAGTACGACGAGATCATCACGCCGATGCTGAACGGCTGATCTCCCTGCGGGGGCGCGCCACGCGCGCGCCCCCGCAGCGCAGCACCCCCAGCACGACCCGTGCCACCCGCACGTCCGCACCACCCACCCACCACACTCACCACACCGTGTGGTGACCACGCACTCGGCCCACCACCCACCTCTGCCGTGGTCATGCGGACCCCTGCCCATGCGGGCACGGCGACGCCTGACCACCACAAGGGGTCGTGCTCGACACACGGGTGGAGGAGGCTGCTACCCAGTGAGAGGAGACCGCCGGTGCCCACCACCCTGACCCGCCCGGCCGCATCCCCCGCAGTGATGCTCCGGCCCCGGGCTGCGAGGCGTCGGCCCCGCGGGGTCGCCCCCTACCTGCTGCTGCTGCCGGCGATCGGGATCCTGCTCCTCGGCCTCGGCTACCCGGTCTACTGGCAGGTCGTCACCTCGCTCCAGGAGTACGGGCTGGCTCAGCAGTTCGGGCAGCCCCCCGTCTTCGTCGGACTGGACAACTACGCGCGGATCTTCACCGCGGAGGCCCTGTGGGCCGTCGTCGTGCGGTCGATCATCTTCTGCCTGGTCAACGCCTTCGTCACCGTCGGCATCGGCGTCGCCTTCGCGCTGCTCATGCGCGCCGTCGGGCCCGTCGTGCGGATCGCGCTCCAGGTCAGCCTGCTCCTCGCATGGGCGATGCCCATGGTCGCCGCCGTCACCGTCTGGAAGTGGCTCTTCGACTGGCGCACCGGCGTGATCAACTGGCTCCTCGTGCGGGTCGGGTTCGACAGCTTCGCCGGGCATCACTGGTTGGCCCAGCCGCTGTCCTTCTTCTTCGTCGCCACGGTGATCATCGTCTGGATGTCGGTGCCGTTCGTCGCCCTCGCGATCTACGCCGGGCTCACCCAGGTGCCGGAGGAGGTGCTGGAGTCGGCCCGCCTCGACGGGGCCAACGGGCGTCAGCTCCTGCGTCACATCTTGCTGCCGATGGTCCGCCCGGTGCTGTCCATCGTGCTGCTGCTCCAGATCATCTGGGACCTGCGGGTGTTCGCCCAGATCAGGCTGCTGCAGGACAGCGGCGCACCCGTGTCGGAGACCAACCTGCTCGGCAACTTCATCTTCGAGCTGGGGATCGGGCGCCAGGACTTCGCCGGGGCGGCCGCCGTGTCCATCTTCGTCCTCGCGCTGACGGTCGCCCTCAGCTGGCCGTACGTGCGCGGCCTCATGAAGGAGCAGTCATGACCGCGGTCACGAGCGCACCGGTGCCGGGTCCGGTCGCCGGAGCGGATCACCTGGCCCCGCCCACCCCCCGGCGGACCGGACCGACAGCGGCGGGAGTCCGCCGTCGCGCCGTTCGCCTCGGGCTCAGCATCGTCGGGTTGACGGTCGCGGCCGTGTGGGCCTTCCCCGTCTACTGGATGGTGCTCTCCGCGTTCACCCCGGTGGCCCGGCTGCGCTCGGCCACACCGTCGTTCCTGCCCACCAGCCCGACCATGACGAACTTCACGGCCGTGGTCGAGGGCTCGAACTTCCCGGCCGCGTTGCGGATGAGCCTGGCCGTCACCCTCGTGGTCGTGGTGGCGGTGCTCGCCTTCGCGTTCCTCGCTGCGCTGGCCGTCAGCCGCTACCGGTTCGCCGGCCGCCGTTCGTTCATCCTCGCCGTGCTCTTCATCCAGATGCTCCCCGCGGAGGGGCTCTTCATCGCGCAGTACAAGATGCTGTCGGCGGCCGGAGCCCTGAACTCGGTCATCGGCATCTCGGTGCTGTACACCGCCACGATCGTGCCGTTCACGATCTGGATGCTGCGCGGCTTCGTGGCGGGCGTCCCGATCGAGCTCGAGGAGGCGGGGATGGTCGACGGCCTGAGCCGCTTCCAGGCCTTCCTGAGGATCACGCTGCCCCTGCTCGCCCCGGGACTCGTCGCGTCGGGCGTGTACGCGTTTCTCCAGGCGTGGAACGAGTTCACCATCGCCCTGGTCGCGCTGCCCGCGGAGAGCGCGCAGACCCTCCCGCTGTGGCTGCGCACCTTCCTCGCCGCATCCATCAACCGGGGCGTGGACTGGTCGCAGGTGATGGCGGCGTCGGCGCTCATCGCCATCCCCGTGATCATCTTCTTCCTGATCGTGCAGAACCGGATGGCCTCCGGACTGGTCTCCGGAGCGGTGAAGGGATGACGGTGGCACGGGCATCAGAACGGTTGAGGGTAGGCCTCGACGTCGGGGGCACCAAGGTGCTCGGCGTGCTGCTCGACGGCGACCGTGTGCGCCGGACGCTGCGCCTGCCCACCCAGCACGGGATCGACGGCGTGGTGGGGACCGCGGCCCGCGCCGTCCGAGAGCTCTGCGCGGCCCACGGCGTCGAGCCGGGTGCGCTCGCGGGGGTCGGGCTGTGCCTGCCGGGCATCGTCGACCCACGGACCGGCACGGTGTCGCACGCGGTCAACCTGCTGATCGACGAGCCGTCGGTGCCGGTGGGGCCCCTGCTCTCGAGCCGGCTGGGTGGTGTCCCGGTCGCCGTGGAGAACGATCTGAACGCCGCCGCGCTCGGCGCCGCCGACGTGCTCGGGCTCGACGACATGGCGCTGCTCGCCCTGGGCACCGGTCTGGCCGCCGGCCTGGTCCTGGACGGGCGGTTGCGGCGCGGCCACGCCGGGGCCGCGGGCGAGATCGGCCACCTTCCCTACCTTCCCGGCGGCGCGCTGTGCGCCTGTGGACAGCGTGGGTGCCTGGAGGTGTACGCCTCGGGGTCCGCGCTGGACGCGGCATGGGCGGCCTCCCACCCCGGGACCGACGCCCGCGACCTGTTCGCCGCGGTCACGGCCGGCGACCCGGCGGCGATCGTCGTCCTCGACCGGTTCGCCGACGCCGTCGCGACCGCCGTGCGCTTCCTCGTGCTCGGCGCGGACGTCGAGCACGTGGTGCTCGGCGGCGGCGTGGCTCAGGGTGGGGAACCGCTCCGCGCCGCCGTGGTGGCGGCCGTCGAGCGCCACGTCGCCGGATCGCCGTTCCTGCGGAGCCTCGCCATCCCCGAGCGGGTCGCCCTGGTGCCGCCCGGCGTCCCCGTGGGCCCGATCGGTGCCGCCCTCGCCACCCACGGCGACACCCTGCCGGGCCACCGGGAGGCGGACGGGATGCCCCAGGTACGGTTCGACACCGCCGCCGCGCTCGACATCCGGGCCGCGTCGACCCTTCCCGCCCCGGCCCCCGCCCCGGCCGCGTCCGACCTGGCCGCGTCGACTGCCGGCGACGACGCGAGCTGAGTCCCCTCAGTACCGCGAGAACAGCTTCATCCGCGGCGGACGCCCGTCCGGGTCGACCAGCGTCCGGTAGGCAGGCGAGATCAGCGCCCGCTGCCACTGGGGCGGGGGCTGCACCGTGTGTGTCCGCAGGCGCCCGGGCGGGCGGGGGCCAAGTCTGCCCCCGGCGTGCCAGCCATCGAGCTCGGCTGCGGCGCGGCGGAGCGTCTCGAACGCCTCGTCGGGGTCGAGCAGCCCGGTGTCGCTGTCTCGTTCGAGGTGCTCGCGCATGAGCTGCAGGCGCAGCTCGCGGGCGAACGGCCGGGCGCCGTCCCCCAGCCCTGCCGGGTCGGCGGGCTCGCGTCCGTCGCGGCGCTCGTCCAGCACCGCTGCGGTGAGCTCGGAGTCATGCGTCCACGATCGGCGGTTGAAGTTGTCACTGCCCACCGCGGCCCACACGTCGTCGATCACGCAGACCTTCGCGTGCACGTAGACCGGGTTGCCCGTGGCGTTCTCCAGGTCGAAGACCTGCACCCGATCGCCGCCCGCATCCGTCACCATCTCCAGCGCCTGGGCGTGGCCCAGACCGACAGTTGCCAGGGTCATCCGGTCGTCCTTGTCCGGATGGCGCGGGACGACGACCGCCAGCCGTAGCTGCGGCCGACGACGCAGCGCATCTGCGAACACCCTGGCCACGTCCGAGGACCACAGGTACTGGTCCTCCACGTAGACCAACCTGCGGGCCCGACCGAGTGCCTTCGCGTAGCCGCGAGCAACCGAGCGCTCGCCGTCCCGGGCGAACGGGTACCCAGGCCATCGGTTGGGGTACGTGCGCAGCAGCTGGACGGCACAGCTGCCCGCTCTCGGCGGCTCCGCCTGCGCATCGGGGAGCCTGCTGGGCGTCCGGTCCAGCCCTCGGACCATGTCCGGCCACGCCTGCCAGGGCAGCCGGGACAGCGCCGCAGGGTCCTCCCACCTCTCCCGGAAGACCGTCTCGACGTCGCGCACCGCGGGCCCGTGGATCTCGACCTGGACGTCGTGCCAGGCGGGGGTGCCCCCGTACCGGCTCGAGAATCGCTGGGTCTGCGGGTCGCCGGCGTGGCGCACGTCGTCCCGCCGGCTGTGCGCCGGGTCGATGCCCCCGAGGAACGCGACGTCGTCCTGCGGCCGGTCGGCGTAGCGCACGACGACGAACTTCTGGTGGTGGCTCCCGATCGGACGAACCCGCTGATCGAGCAGCACCTCCCCGCCCGCGTCGTTCACGTCGGTCGACAGGTCCCGGTTCTCCTCGCGGGAGAACTGCGCCCGGTCCAGGTGCGAGCGCCACACGAGGCCCTTGACCAGCACACCCCGGCGGGCGGCGGCCGCGAGGACCTGCGAGACGGTGGTCCCGTCGTCGCGCACCCGCTCGTCGGGGTCTCCCCGCCAGCTGACGACGAGAACCAGGTCGCCCGGCCGCGCGGCGTCGACGGCGTCGGCCAGCGCCTCGAAGTACGGGCGCCCGTGGATGAGCGGGTCCACCCTGTTGCCCTCGGTCCACGGACGAAGGCGGGTGGAGTCGTTCCCCCGCTGGCCGGCACTGAGGAACCACCTGCGCACGACATCCGGGAAGCTGTCGTCCTCGGCTCCGAAGGGCGCCGGGGCGACGAGGCGAGCACCGTCCCGTCGGATGGGGATCACCTTGGGGAACACATGACAAACGTGGCACATGACGCGCGCTTCGACGACCGGAGAGCCGTGGCGGGGCGCCGGACCGTTCAGCCCCCGGCGAGCGGCCGCGAGCCGTGCCGCACCCACAGCTCGTGGCCGGCGGCCGACGAGGCGGCGAGGAGCGGCACGAACAGCAGCGCACCCGCGATGCCCCACAGCAGGCCGCCGGCCGTCACGGCCACCAGGACCATGAAGGCGTTGATCGGCAGCTCGCGCTCCATCACGTACGGCTCGATCACGTTGTTGCCGATCTGCTGCACGACGAGGGCCAGCGCGACCACCAGGGCAGCGGTGCCCGCTCCTCCCGAGACGTAGCCCACGACCGCGGCGACGGCCCCTGCGGCGATCGAGCCGACGGTGGGGACGTACGAGGCCACGAACTGGAGCGCGGCGAGGGTGAGGGCGAGGGGCACCCCCAGCAGGAGCAGCCCGAGCCCGATGCCGATGGCGTCGAACAGGGCCACGACCGTCAGCCCCCGGACGTAGGCGCCGAGCGTGCCCCATGCGGCGCGACCCGCGGCGTCGACGTCCTCACGCAGGCGACCGCCGAGCTTGCTGAGCCCCCATTCCCACATGGCCCTGCCGTTCTTGAGGAACAGGAACATGAAGGCCAGCGCGAGGAAGAGTCCGATGAGCACGTCGGCCACGACCCCGAGCGAGCTGAGCGCGCCGCTCGCGACCTGCGATCCGCTGCCCTGGCCCCCGTCGGACGAATCGCCGTCCGAACCGCCCTGAGTCCCGCCACCCGTCGAACCGAGCGACGGCACGTCGATGCCGAAGGTCTGGGAGAGCTCGTCCGCCGCCTCCTGGAGCTGGTCCTGGAGCTGCGGCAGCTGGTCGGCGATGCGCTCGCCGATCAGGAGGGAGGCGCCGGTGAGGACGACGAGGAGAACGAGCACGGCCGCACCCGCGGAGATCCAGTCCCGGACGCCCTTGCCTGACGCCCACCTCACAACGGGGGAGAAGACCCCGGCGAGAAGGAGGGCGACGAACACGGCGACGAGCAGCAGGGTGAGCCTGGTGACCAGCTCGGCGACCAGCCAGACCAGCACTGCCAGGACGAGCAGCCGTGCCCCGACCCCCGCCGCTCGGTCCAACCAGGCTGGGGCCGCCCAGCGGTCGGCCCGCGCGGGCCCGTCCGACACGCCCGGCACGTCCCGCGAGGCGTTCTGCTCGCCGCCCTCGGAGATCATCGATCGACGGTAACCACACACGTCCGACCGGGCATGTGCAGCAAGCCCGCCTCCCCGGCCGCCGTCGTCCGCACCGTCCTGTCGGGTGCCCAGCGAGGGCGCGGAGGATTGGCCAGGCCCACCTATTGACACACATCGATGTCCAGGCCGAAGATGGCATATCGACATCCGTCAATATACGAGTGGGGCAGAGACATGCAACCGGAGCTGTACCTGATGGTCCACCGACAGCACGAGCGCGAGGTCGAGCAGCGCCTCGAGCACCTCCTGGCTGCCCGGGCCCGCGCCGATGCGCCAGCGCCGCGACCTGCTGAGCACCTCACGGCTGCCCTCCGCGGGTGGGTGCGCGCCGGGCGTACGCGGCCCGTCACCCCCGACGTGGCCTGCTGCCCGGCCGCCTGATCGGGGCGACCCACCGGCCCGGTTGCGGGTCCACCGGCAGGGCTCGTCCGCCGCGCCCGACGCATGACGTCGGAATCGCGGGCCGGAGTGCTCCTGGACCGCAGCCCCCTCGACCCACGCAAGGGTGGCGAGCAAACCCATCCTTGACACGCGACCCGGGCTTTGCCAGGGTAAGCGAATCGATTCGCCAACGAGGGCGGACCCGGGCTGGAGGAAGTCATGCACACATCTCGAGGACGGTGGAGCATCGCGCTCCTCGCAGCGTCAGCGCTGTTCGTCTCTGCGTGCGGAGGTGGCGACACGGAAACGGGCGAGAACGTGCCTGAGACTGGGGACGGAACCGGTGAGATCACCGTCTGGGCCCACCAGGGCCAGCCCTCCGAGGTGGAGGCGCTGGAAGAGGCGATCAGCAGCTTCAACTCGTCCCAGTCGGACATCCAGGCGACCCTTCAGCTGGTCCCCGAGGCCGATTACACCAAGACGGTCACCACCACCTCCCCCGACGAGCTTCCGGATGTCCTTGAGTTCGACGGGCCGATGATGGCCTCACTCGTCTACGCCGGAAAGCTCGCCCCGATTGACGAACTCGTCTCGGCGGAGACACTGGAGAACCAGACGCCTTCCGTCGTGGCCCAGAACACGTATCCCGGCGACGGGATGCTCTACGGGATCTCCCAGTTCGACTCCTCGCTGGGGATCTACGGGAACAAGACGCTGCTCGACGCCGCTGGGGTGACCTACCCTGAGGGGCTCGAGGACGCCTGGACAGTTGACGAGTTCGAGACGGCCCTGGAGGCCCTTGCCGCACAGGACGCCGACGGTCAGGTACTGGACATCAAGGAGAACTACGGCGCGGAATGGCCGACCTACGGCTTCCTTCCCGTCGCCTGGTCCACCGGCGAGCACATCGTCCAGGACGGTGCCGCAGACGGTCACCTGAACAGCGAGCCCGTCGTCGCAGCCGTCGAGAGGTTCGCGGGCTGGCGGCAGTACATCGATCCCAACACCGACGACGCTGCCTTTGCCGACGAGCGCGTGGCGCTCAGCTGGGTGGGCCACTGGGTGTACAACACCTACGCCGAGGCCCTCGGCGACGCCCTGGTCGTCCTCCCGCTGCCGGACTTCGGTGCAGGACCGAAGAGCGGGCAGGGCTCGTGGGGGTGGGGTGTGAATCCCGCAAGCACCAATGGTGCCGCGGCAGGTGCGTTCCTGGACTACCTCGCGACCGACGACGCCGTCACCGCGATGACGAACGCCAATGCGGCTCCTCCCGGGACGACGACGGTCATGGCAGCCAGCGAGCTGTACGGCGAGGACGGGCCGCTGGCGCTGTTCTCCGAGCAGCTGCGGGCCACCTGTGGTGATGGTGAGCTCGAGGTGGGGTGCGTGGCCGTGCCGCGTCCCATCACCCCGGCATACCCGGTCATCAGCCAGCAGTTCTCCCAGGCGTTCTTCGGCGCCTACGAGGGCGGTGACGCTCAGGAGCTCCTCGACAGGGCTGCGCGCGCCATCGATCTCGACCACCAGGACAACGACGGCTACGGGATCGAATGACCACCGGCGGGTGGGGTCGCCATCGGCGACTCCACCCGCACCGCCGTCGCCTGGAGGGAAGTCGTGAGCACACCTACACCGCGGAGCCCGGGCCCCGTCCCCACCGTCGAGCCGCCGATGGCCCGGCGCAGCACGTCGCTCGGTCTGCGCCGAGACACCCGCGCCGGCTGGGCGATGATCGCCCCTGCAGCCGTGGGGTTGGCCCTCTTCGTCGTCGTCCCATTCGTGCTGGCTGGCTGGCTCTCGCTGCACAACGTGCGGCTCGACTCACCCAACCCGCCGAACTGGTTCGGCGTTGAGCAGTACCGGCGCGTGCTTCTGGACGCCGACCTCCGCGGTGAGTTCTACCGCGCGCTCGTCAACAACCTCACCTTCACCGCCGTCGTCGTACCGCTGCAGACCTCGCTGGCACTGGCCCTCGCGCTCCTGCTCAACCGCGCACTACGAGGGATCGCGATCTTCCGGACCTTCTTCTTCATGCCAGTGGTGTTCCCCATGGCCCTGGTTGCCGTGGTGTGGAAGGTCATCTACTCCCGCAGCGACCTTGGCATGTTGAACGCTGTCATCGACGCGATCAGCTTCGGCCGGATCGACGCGCACGACTGGCTGGGCGACCCGCGCACGGCCCTCCTGTCCATCATCGTCATGTCCGTATGGCAGGGAGCCGGACTGCAGATGGTGATCATCTTGGCCGGGTTGCAGGGCCTGGACCCGAACCTCTACGAAGCGGCAGCTCTCGACCGGGCTGGGCCCTGGCGGCAGTTCGTGCACGTCACCCTGCCGGGGCTCCGCAACACCCTCGTGTTCGTCATCATGACGACCACGATCCTGGCGTTCCGCCTCTTCGATCAGGTCTACATCATGACGCAGGGAGGCCCGCAGCGATCGACCACGACGGTCATGTACCAGGCGGTGACCACGGCGTTCGACGCCAACAACGTCGGCCGCGCCTCGGCCATCACCGTCCTCTTCTTCGTCCTCGTCCTGGTGGCCACCCTGCTCCAGCGTCGACTCCTGCGCGAGGAGCGTGCGGTCTCATGAGCGTCCCGTCGACGACCTCGCCCGTGCGAGGCATGAGCCACCACCGACCGCCGGCACGTCGCGCGCGACAGTTGCGCGGGGCCGCCCAGAAGGCTGCGGCGTACGTGGTGCTCACGGTGGTCGCGCTCGTCTTCGTCGCACCGATCGCGTACATGCTCATCGGCAGCCTCAAACCCACCGGACAGGTCATCGGGGGTCTCAGCGGGTTCGTCCCGCGCGACCTCACGGTTGACAACTACACGGAGATGTTCGCGCGCTTCACCAGTGACGCCACCGGCCGGTTCAGCGACTTCTACAGCACGTCACTGATCGTCTCGACCGTCGTGGTCACGATCGGGCTGCTGGTGAACTCGATGGCCGCCTACTCCCTCGCGCGGCTGCGGTGGCGCGGACGGGACAACGTGCTGCTGCTGGTCGTCGCGTTGGTGATCCTGCCCTTCGAGGCGATCGCCGTACCGCTGTTCTACCTGCTCAACGACCACCGCAACACCTACTACGTGCAGTTCATGCCGTTCATCGCCAGCGCGTTCTCCATCTACCTCTTCTACTCCTTCTTCGTCGGTCTTCCCAAGGAGATGGAGGAGGCCGCCCGCATCGACGGAGCCGGACCTTGGCGCACCTTCTTCCTCATCATCGTGCCGGTGTCCAAGCCGGTCTTCGCCACGGTCACCATCCTGTCCTTCCTCACGTCGTGGGGCTCCTTCCTATGGCCGGTGATGATGGTCGATCAGCCACAGCGGCGACCCCTGCCCCTGCAGATCGCCGTCTTCCAGGGACAGCCACCGACGGACTGGGGCGAGATCTTCGCCTTCGGCGTCCTCATGGTGCTTCCCGTGCTCGTCGTGTTCCTGCTCTTCCAGCGCTGGTTCGTGCAGAGCTTTGCCTCCTCCGGAATGAAGGGCTGACGTGTCACTCGAGCTGGCCGACCGCTGGATCTGGGACTTCTGGTTCGCAGTCGACGGCGGCGACGTCCACGTCTTCTACCTTCAGGCTCCTCGCTCACTGGGAGACCCGAACCTGCGGCACCACCGAGCAACCATCGGGCACGCGGTCTCGCGTGACCTGCGGATCTGGGAGGTCCTCCCGGACGCGCTGCTTCCCGGTGTCCAGGGGGCGTTCGATGACCTGGCCACGTGGACCGGGAGCGTGCTGAAGGTCGGCGAGGACTGGCACATGTTCTACACGGGGGTGTCCCGTGCCGAGCAGGGTCGAGTGCAGCGCATCGGCCGCGCGAGCTCGACGGACCTCGTGACGTGGGTCAAGCACGGCCAGGTCCTGGAGGCGGACCATCGGTGGTACGAGACCCTGGCGGACGGCCCACCCGAAGAGGCTTGGCGTGATCCCTGGGTGTGGTGGGACGAACGCACAACCCGGTTCCAGATGCTCCTGACCGCCCGCGCCAACCATGGTCCCGTCGATGGCCGTGGCGTGATCGGCCATGCATCGTCGCCCGACCTCGACGCGTGGACTGCCGGGCCTCCCGTATCCGAGCCTGGCGAGTTCTATCACCTCGAAGTGCCGCAGCTGGTCCACCTGGGAGGCACCTGGCGCATCCTCTTCTGCGCGACGGACGCCGGGCACAGCGCGCGGAGGCTCGCCCGGCCCGGCGTTGTCCGCGAGGGCGGGACCCACTATCTCGTCGCGGATGAGCCGCTCGGGCCATACGCCCTCGAGCGCGACGACTTCCTGCTCGGGGACGAGCGAACGCGCCACTACGCAGGTCGACTCCTGGAGCACGGGGGCTCGTGGCAGTTCTTCGCTTGGGAGAACGAGGACCACGCCGGACGCTTCATCGGCCGGCTGAGCGACCCTATGCCGGTACGGCTTGACGACGGGATGCTGCATGTTGACGCTTCCCAGGCTCGCCTCTGAGCCCGATACTGCCTGTACCCCGGCAGCCGTCGGGCACCGATCAGCCGAACAGAGCCACGTGACCTCACGACCGCGCATCAAGGACGTCGCCGCACTCGCCGGCGTCGCGCCCTCGACGGTGTCGGCCGTGCTCAACGACCGCAACAGCCCGCGCGCTGGCGCCGCCACCCGTCAGCGCGTGCTCGACGCGGCGAAGAGCCTGGGATACGTCCCCAACGAGATCGCCCGTGGGCTACGGACGCGCCGCTCCATGACGGTCGCCTTGATCAGCGACGTCATCGCGACGACTCCGTACGCCGGTCAGCTGATCCAAGGGGCCCAGGACGCCGCGTGGCGCGCCGGGTATCTGCTCCTGCTCGTCAACACCGGTGGCGACGAGGCGCTCGAGGAACGTGCCATAGCTGCGCTGCGCCAGCAGCAGGTGGGTGGAGCCCTTTACGCAACGATGTACCACCGTGTGGTCCCCGTGCCCACGAGCCTGGCCGGCCTCCCGCTCGTCTTCCTTGATGCGCGCCCCGCGGACGGCAGCGTGCCGAGCGTCGTGCCGGACGAGGAGGCGGGCGCCAGGACGGCGGTGCATGAGCTGGCCCGGCACGGCCACCGGCGCATCGCCTTCGCGCTGGACCAACGAGAGGGGCCGGCCGCCACCGGTCGCCTGGCGGGTTACCACTCGATGATGCGTGACCATGGGCTCCCCGACGACCCTGCCCTGGTCGTGAGAGCCCGCTCCGACTCCTCCGGCGGCCGAGAGGCGGCCCACGGGCTCTTGGCGTTGCCGCAGCGACCTACAGCGATCTTCGCCTTCAACGACCAGATGGCGATCGGCGTCTTCCACGCCGCAGCCGAGCGTGGTCTGCGCATCCCCGAGGACCTCTCCGTGGTGGGGTTCGACGACCTGTACGTGATCGGCCGGGAGATGCTCCCTGGGCTCACGACCGTCGCTCTTCCGCACTACGCGATGGGCGAGGTGGCTGTCGACCTCTTGCTCGGTGTCGTCGAGGGGGACATCGGGCCGGATCCCGTCGTTCGCCTCGTGGACTGCCCCCTGGTCGAGCGAGGTTCGGTCGGGCCCGTCCCACTCGTCGTCGCCGAGGGCGCACGATGAACGGAGCATCCTGCACGTCCGTGCCTGATGTGCGGGTGACCGCGACGTCGGGCCGTCGGTGAGCCCACACCGGCGCACTGCGCCGTGAGGGGTGCGCCTGCCGCTCTGTGCCTCGTCCGGGCGGCCCGTCGGCCGGGTGGCCCACGAAGCCGCCCACTGGGCGGGTCGTGAGCCGCGCGGTCATGGCAAGGTCGTGCGAGCCTTGATCCGTGCCCAACCGTCTGGCCACGTCCACGAGCCCCTATCTGCTGCAGCACGCCAACAACCCGGTCGACTGGTTCGAGTGGGGCGACGAGGCATTCGCCGAGGCGCGACGCCGCGACGTCCCCGTGCTGATCTCCGTCGGCTACGCCGCGTGCCACTGGTGCCACGTCATGGCGCACGAGTCCTTCGAGGACGTCGCGACGGCGTCGTTGATGAACGCCTGCTTCGTCAACATCAAGGTCGACCGGGAGGAACGCCCCGACGTCGACTCCGTCTACATGGAGGTCACGCAGGCGATCACCGGCCGCGGGGGCTGGCCGATGACGGTGTTCGCCACACCTGACGGTCATCCGATCTACGCAGGCACGTACTTCCCTCCACAGCCGATGAGCGGCATGCCGTCCTTCCCGCAGGTGCTGGCCACGATCGCCTCAGCCTGGCGGAACCAGCGCGACGACCTGCTCGCAGACGCCGATCAGGTACGCCAGGCGACCGGGAACCGCGCCCTGTCCGAGCTCCCGCACGGCGACGTGCTCGGCGACGAGGTCCTCCGCGACGCCCTGGAGGTGCTGGCCGGTACGTACGACGAGCACACCGGTGGGTTCGGGAAGCAGCCCAAGTTCCCACCCTCGATGGTCTGCGAGTGGCTGCTTCGCCACCACGCCCGGACCGGCTCGACCGCGGCGCTCGCCATGGCCGAGCGGACCCTGGAGGCGATGGCCCGCGGCGGCCTGTACGACCAGCTCGGGGGCGGCTTCGCCCGGTACTCGGTGGACGCCGAGTGGGTCGTGCCGCACTTCGAGAAGATGCTCTACGACAACGCGCTGCTGCTGCGGGTCTACGCCCACTGGTGGCGGGCCACCGGCAGCCCGCTGGCGCGCCGGGTGGCCGAGGAGACCGCCGAGTTCCTGCTCCGCGAGCTGCGCACCCCGCAGGGCGGGTTCGCCTCATCCCTGGACGCCGACAGCCCCGGAGCCGACGGACACCCGCGCGAGGGGGCGTTCTACGTCTGGACCCCGGAGCAGCTCACCGAGGTGCTGGGGCCCGATGACGGCGCCTGGGCCGCCTCGATCTGGGAGGTCACCACGAGCGGAACGTTCGAGGACGGCGCCTCGGTGCTCCAGCTGCCCGCCGATCCCGATCCGGGGCGGTACGCGTCGGTGCGGGCCCGGCTCCTCGGGGCTCGCGGGCTGCGCCCCCGACCCGCCTGGGACGACAAGGTGGTCGCGTCGTGGAACGGCCTGGTCGTAGCCGCACTCGCCGACGCGGGCGCGCTGCTGGACCGGGACGACTGGGTCGCCGCGGCCGGCCGGGCCGGGCAGCTGCTCGTCGACCTGCACCTGACCTTCGCGCCGCCGGAGGCGGAGGCGGAGGCGGACGAGCCTGAGGCGGAGCGGGCGGGCTGGGCGCGCCTGGCGCGCACCTCGCGCAACGGCGTCGTCGGGACCGCTCCCGGAGTCCTGGAGGACTACGCGGACGTGGCGGAAGGGTTCCTGGCGCTCTATCAGGCGACGGGCGAGCAGGGGTGGGTCTGGCGGGCGGGACAGCTGCTGGACGCGGTTCTCGACCGGTTCGACGACGGGTCCGGCGGGTTCTACGACACCGCGCAGGATGCCACCGACCCCGTGCTGGCGGCGATCCGCCGGCCGCGTGACGTTGGTGACGGACCGGCGCCCGCGGGCCAGTCGGCGGCCGCCGGCGCGCTGCTCACCCATGCCGCCCTGACCGGCTCGGCCGCCCACCGGGTGGCGGCCGAACGGGCGCTGACCGAGCCGCTGCTGATCGCCGGACGGTTCCCGCGAGCTGCGGGGTGGGCGCTCGCGGTTGCCGAGGCGCTGCGCGACGGGCCTCGCGAGGTCGCCGTCGTCGGACCGGCCGGGGACCCCGGGACCGCCGCACTGCGCCGGGCGGCGCTCATGGCGACGGCCCCCGGCGCGGTGGTCGCCGTCACCGACCCGGAGACGGCGATCGACGGACCCGTGGCCCTGGTGCTCGACAGGCCGCTCGTCGAGGGCCGCCCCACGGCGTACGTGTGCCGCCAGTTCGTGTGCGAGTGGCCCGTGACCAACTCCGTCGAGCTCGCCGCCCAGCTGGCCCGCTGACCTCAGCCGTTCCTCCAGCCAGTGGGAAGCCCGGCGACGGTGGAGTCCGCCCGGCGACCAGAGAACGCGCCGCGGGCCCTTGGCGTGGCACGATGCTGGTGTCCGACGCGGCAGGATGCGCGGACGTCGTCGGTGGGAGGCAGTCAGATGGCAGCAAGGGTCGTGGTGGTCGGCGGGGGGTACGGCGGGGCGAGCCTCGCCAAGCATCTCGATGGGATCGCCGATGTGACGCTGGTCGAGCCGAAGGACGCCTTCGTCCACGCCAGCGCTGCTCTGCGGGCTGCGGTCGACGCCACCTGGACCCCGCGGGTGTTCTTCCCCTACGACCAGCTCCTCACCCACGGGCGGGTGGTGCAGGACTGGGCGCGGCGCTTGTCTCCGTCGCGAGTCCAGCTGTCCCCCTACGAGGCCATCGAGGCCGACTACCTGGTCCTCGCCACCGGCACCGCCTATCCCTTCCCGGCGAAGTTCCTCGAGGACGAGACGACGGTCGCCAGTGCCCGGCTCACCCGCCTGCGCGACGCCCTGAGCCACTGCGAGCGCGCCCTCGTCGTCGGCGGTGGGCCGGTCGGGCTGGAGCTGGCCGGAGAGCTCACCTCCGCCTTCCCCGACGTCCACGTCACCGTCGTGGACATGGCCGACGACGTGCTCACGGTCGGGGACTTCCTGCCCGACCTGCGCGAGTCCGTGCGACGCCAGCTCGCCGACCGTGGCGTCGAGTTCATCACCGGAGCACCGCTCGCCTACCTGCCCCCGGTGGACGTGGGCACCTATGCCCCGTTCACCGTCGAGACGACGACCCGGGTGCCGATCGAGGCCCAGGTCTGGTTCCGCTGCTACGGGTCGCGGCCGATCACCAACTACCTGGACGAGGAGCTCGCGGCCAGCCGCCGTCCGGACGGCCACGTGCGCGTCACCGACCATCTGGCGGTCGTGGGACAGACCACCGTCTTCGCCATCGGCGACATCACCGACGTCCCGGAGAGCAAGCGGGCCAGTGCAGCGATCGACCACGCGGGCGTGGTCGCCCAGAACATCAGCGACCTGATGGAGGGCAAGAAGCCGTCCGCGCGGTACGTCCCCGCGGCGGAGCGGATCGTCCTGCCCCTGGGGCCCGACGGCGGCGCATCCCAGGTCGAGCAGGACGGCACGCGGATCGTGCTCGGCCCCGAGGAGACCATCGCGATCAAGGGTGCCGACCTGTTCAGCAGCGACGTCGCGGAGATGTTCGGCCGCCCGCGGCCACGCCCGCCGACCGGCGGTGACGGCGGTCAGGCGGCAATGCCGACCGCGTAGGCCACGAGCATCACGACCACCACGAGCACGACCGCGATGATGAGTGCGTAGACAACTCGGCTGCTGCGCTGGCTGGGGAGCTCCGGCTCGGGGTGCGAGATGCCGGAGATACTGCCTTCGGCGGGCGGGGTCTCGCCCGGCGGCACGGAGCCGCCCGGTTCCAGGCCGGGCGTCTGGTCGGGGTCTGGGGCGGTGCTCGGGTTGCTCACCCCCCCACGCTAAGTCTCTGCGTGGGGGCCGCAACCGCCCGCGCCGGCCCCACTCCGGGCCTGGAGCGCACGGTCCGCTGGTTCACCGAGGCGCAGAGCACACCCGCCTGACCTGTGCGGCGATTTACACAACACTCCTTGCGCAACAAGCGTTGTGGATCCATGATGGGCACATGTCACCCGCACCACGCCCCGAAGCGACGCTCACCGATGCCGCACGCATGCGCGTCCTGGCCCACCCCACCCGACTGCGCCTGCTCGGCCTCCTCCGCGAACGCTCCCCGCAGACCGCCGCGATGCTCGGCGACGTGGTCGACGAGGCGCCGGGGACGGTCAGCTACCACCTGGGCAAGCTCGGCTCCATCGACCTGATCGAGGAGGCGCCCAGCCCCACCGGGGATCGGCGCGAGCGCTGGTGGCAGGCGAGCCACCGCACCACCACATGGGAGTCGGCAGACATGCTCGACGACCCGGAGAAGCTCGCGGCGTCCGCACAGCTGGAGCGAGTCGTCGCCCTCGGGTACGGCCAGCAGTACGCCCGGTACGTCGACACCATCCCGTCACTCCCCCGCGAGTGGGTGGCAGCCGCGACGAGCTCCGACGACGTGCTCCGGCTGACCGTCGAGGAGCTGGGCCGGCTGCGGGCAGACCTGGAGGAGCTGCACGAACGCTGGCGCGACGTGAGCGACCGCCACACCGACGACGCCGCCGCCCAGGTGAGTCTCGTCTACCAGGTCTACCGCCGTCCGCGATGACGACCCGTCCAGCCGCGGCAGGCGCCGACAGTGAGGCGGCGTCGCAGGCGCACCCGGCCGGCGAGCCGGTGCAGGGTCGCCGCGCCATCCGGCGCCACCGGCAATCGGTCGCCGCCCTGCTCGTCAGCCACGCCCTGTCGCACACCGGGAACGTGGTGGTCCTGTTCACCGTCCCGTTCTACGTGCTGTCGATCGGCGGCTCCGGGGTGCAGGTGGGCATCGCCGCCTTCTTCGCCACGTTCCCCGTCGTCGTCGGCGGGCCCTTGGGGGGTGTGCTCGTCGAGCGGATCGGATACCGCCGCTCGAGCATCGTCGCCGACGTGATCAGCGGAACCACGGTCGCCGCCCTCCCGCTCGCCGCCTTCACGGTCGGGCTGCCGTTCCCGGCACTGATCACCCTGGTCTTCCTCGGTGGGCTCTTCGACACGCCGGGCCAGACGGCGCGCTCCGCACTGCTGCCCCAGCTCTCCCGGGCGGCGGCGATGCCGCTGGAACGCTCGGTCGGCCTTCTCGACTCGGCGACCCGGCTGGGCACCCTCATCGGCGCGCCCGTCGCCGGGCTCCTCGTCGCCACCCTCGGACCCGTCGCCGCGTTCTACGCGCCCACCACCGCCTTCGTGCTCGCCGCGACGCTGACGGCCGCGCTCGTCGCGACGGCGGGCACGGACCAGCATGCACCGACGCCCGGCACGGGCCAGCCCGCCGGCTACTGGCGCGACCTCGCCGAGGGGGCCCGGTTCGTGCTCCGCGACCCCCTCATGCGCGCCATCGCCATCCTGGTCATGGTGACCAACATGCTGGACGCCGCGCGGGCCAACGCCCTGCTCCCGCTCTACGCGGCCGACCGCCTCGGCGGTGCGGCGGCGCTGGGCCTGATCGTCGCCGTCTTCGGGGGCAGCGCGCTGCTCGGGTCGCTCTCGTTCGGGATGGTCGCCCACCGCCTACCGCGCCGGGTGACCTTCTCGGTCTGCTTCGTCCTGGTCGGTGCCGTGTCCCACGTCCCCTTCGCCATGGGCCTCCCGCTGCCCGTGCTCGTGGCGGGGGCCGTCGTCGCCGGGGGCGCCGCCGGGGCGCTCAACCCGATCCTCGGCGCCGTCGAGCTGGAGCGCGTCCCTGCGTTCATGCGGGCCCGCGTCTTCGGCCTGCTGACGGCGGTGGCATGGGCGGGGATGCCCATCGGCGGGCTCCTGGCTGGGATCGCCGTCGACCTGGCGGGCCTGACGGTCTGCTTCGCCGTCGCGGGCGCGGTCTACGTCGCCGTGACGCTGGTTCCGCTGCGCGGTGGCGTCTGGCGCCTCATGGAGCGAGACGCCGTCGCGCTCCACGTGCCCGCACGCGCCGGCTGAGCCCAGCCGACCGCTTCGGTCGCACCCGCTGTGCGGCGGCGCAGCTCAGCGTGCCCGGGGAACCGACCGCGGGACGCGCCCCGGCGGCCGACGTCGGCGACGCCCTCCGCGCCGCGGGGCGGCGAGGAACTCCCCGAGCGTGACCCCGCCGGCGAGCCCGAGGCCCACCATGGCGGCGCCGAGCAGCACGGCGGCGCCCTCGACGAAGCCCCCGCCGCCCTGCTCGTTGATGACCAGGAACAGGCCCCGGTACACGCCGAGCCCCGGGAGCAGCGGGATGATCCCGCACACGCTCGTGACGATCGACGGCACGCCGATCCGGCGCCCGACGGACTCCCCCAGCAGCCCGATCACCAACGCGGCGGCCGCGCTCGCCACCGCCGGCCCCAGCCCGAGGTCCCGCATCAGGGCGAAGACCGACCAGGCGGTGCCACCGGCCAGGGCCGCCAGCCCGGCCGCACGGAGCCCGGCGTACGACGCGCCCGCCCACGCGAGGGCCACCACGGCAGCGGCGGCGATCTGCACGGCGACCGGCGAGGTGTTGCGCGGGACGTCGATGATCTCCAGCGGGACGCCCAGCCGGCGGGCGACGTCCAGCACGCCCCCGATGCCCACGACGATGCCGAGGGTGAGGACGAGCACCTCGAACGTGCGGGCGCCGGCCGTCACCGGGAAGCCGCTGATGGCGTCCTCAGCGGCGCCGACCAGCGACAGGCCGGCGAGCAGCACGACGACGCCCGACGCGACGACGAGCGAGGGCGGGAGCATCGCGAGCTCGAACGGCAGCACGGGGACGACGAGGAACAGCCCGACGGCGACCAGGCTCGCCAGCCCCGCGCCGGCGGCCTGCACGAAGAACGGCGGCAGGCCCCACCGACCCAGCGCCCACGCCACCCGGTCGACGAGCGCGGTGGTGAGGCCCGCGGCGAGCGCGACGGGCGGCCCGCCGCCCAGCAGGAACGCGACCGCCGCGGCAAGGACCGACAGCATGACCGTGACGACCCAGCGCCCGTACGGCCGTGGCGCACTGACGACCTCGTCGAGAGTCGAGTGGGTCTCCTCGAGACGCGCGGTCGCCTCCGTGCGCGGGATCGGCCCACGCAGGGAGTCCGCGAGGGCGAACACCCCAGCGAGCCGGCGGTAGTCGGGCACCCGTTCCCCCACCACACGCATCAGGGTCAGCGGGGAGGCACCGAGACCGCGGTCGTAGGAGACTGTGATCGCGGTGAACGTGACCTCGACATGGCAGCCCGCGAGTCCGAAGGCGCCGACAACCCGCTGGATCGCCCCCGTCACGTCCGCGGCGGGCGCGCCGAGGGAGAGCATCGCCTCACCGATCCGCAGGCCGAGCTCGACGGCACCGTGCGCCACGTAGTCGTCCAAGCCGCCGCCACGGGCGCGCAGCCCCACCGGCGCCGAGGGGGAGCTGCCGAGGATCCGCCGGGCGAGGGTGCGCACTCGTCGGCCCGGCATCCAACGAGCCTAGACAACGTCCGAGCGCCATCGGAACACGCGCTCCACAGCGGTCGGTCACCGGCCAGCCGAAGGCGGCACGGCAGGCACCCCACGCGGGACCGGGCCCTGGTTGTCCGGTGGCAGACTGGCGCCATGACCTACCTCCCCGACCCCGCCCGATACGACCGGATGGCCTACCGGCGGGTCGGCCGCAGCGGGCTGGACCTCCCCGCCCTGTCGTTGGGGCTCTGGCACAACTTCGGTGACGGTTCGCCGTTCGAGACCCAGCGGGCGATCGTGCGGCGCGCATTCGACCTCGGCGTCACCCACCTGGACCTCGCCAACAACTACGGGCCCCCCTACGGGTCGGCCGAGGTCAACCTTGGCCGGATCCTGCGCGAGGACCTTTCGCCGTACCGCGACGAGATGGTGATCTCCACCAAGGCGGGGTACGACATGTGGCCCGGCCCCTACGGGCAGGGCGGCGGCTCACGGAAGTACCTGCTGGCGAGCCTGGACCAGTCCCTCGGCCGGCTGGGGTTGGACTACGTCGACATCTTCTACAGCCACCGGTTCGACCCGTCGACCCCGATGGAGGAGACGATGGGCGCGCTCGACACGGCGGTGCGCTCGGGCAAGGCGCTGTACGCGGGCGTCTCGAGCTACAGCCCGGCCGACACCCGCCGAGCGGCCGCGATCCTCCACGACCTCGGCACCCCCCTGCTCATCCACCAGCCCTCGTACTCGATGCTCAACCGCTGGGTGGAGACGGAGGGCCTGCTCGACACCCTCGGTGAGCTGGGCGTCGGCTGCATCGCGTTCTCGCCACTCGCCCAGGGCATGCTCACCGACAAGTACCTGAACGGCGTGCCGGAGGACTCCCGGGCGGCCCGCGGCACCTCCCTTGCGCCGACCCTGCTCTCCGACGAGGCGCTGACGCAGGTGCGCGCCCTGAACGAGATGGCCGTCGGCCGCGGGCAGACGCTCGCCCAGATGGCGCTCGCCTGGGCCCTGCGCGACGGGCGCGTGACCTCGCTGGTCATGGGGGCGCGGAGCGTCGAGCAGCTCGAGCAGAACCTCGCAGCGCTCCAACGGCTGGAGTTCTCCGACGACGAGCTGGCCGCCATCGACCGGCACGCGGTGGACGCCGGCATCGACCTGTGGGCGACCTCACGCGGCGCGGAGGGTCCGCCCCGGCCGAAGAAGCGCGGCTGACCGCCCGCCCGCACGAAGCGCCCGACGCCGGCGTCCGACGCCGTCAGGCCCGGTCGGTGGTCCTGGGACTCAGCGTCGGCGCGCCCGGAGCGCCCGGAGCACGATCTGGCCGGCGAAGACGACCAGGAGCGACGCGAGGAGCACGGCGGAGAGCCGGGGCGAGAGCAGGCCCGCGAGTGCCGCACCGCCCGCTGAGGCCGCTGCCGCCGCGAGCCCGACGGTCAGCCCGCTGCGGGGGTCCGCCAGGCCGTTGCGCAGGTTGGCGACGGTGCCGGCGATCGCCGTCGGCAGGATCACCAGGAGCGACGTGCCCTTCGCGAGCAGGTCGCTCGCCCCGAAGACGACGACGAGAACCGGCACGATGACGATCCCGCCACCGATGCCGAACAGCCCCGCCAGGACACCGGTCACCAGCCCGAGCACCACCAGGCCGGGCACCGACGCCCACGCGAGCTCGAGCGCCCCGCCGCGCTCGGGGAGCGTGACGAACATCTGGACGGCCACGACGAGGAGCAGGGCGACCAGGAGCCAGCGGAAGACCTCCACCCGCACGCGCCGCAGGAGCCGGGTCCCCAGCATCGACCCGATCACCGCTGCCAGGGCTACGACCACCGCGACGCCGACGGCGACGTCACCCCCGACTGCGTAGGCCACCACGCCGGCGGCGGACGCCGGCACGATGGCGGCCAGGGAGGTCGCCGCGGCGCGCCGCTCGTCCAGGCCGACGAGGAGCAGGAGGGGCACCATGACGATGCCGCCGCCGACGCCGAACATCCCCGACAGCAGACCCCCGGCCAGGCCGACGACGAGCAGCCCGACGAGCGGCGGTGGCGCCGGTGGAAGGCCGGGCAGAGCCGGGTCGTCGGTCACGGCCCCGACTCTACGGGCGCCGCGCGCCGTCACGGACAGGTCAACCGCATCCGACGCCGCCACCTACCCTTGCCCCGTGGCACATCTGCTGGGCGGCGAGTCGCTGCACCTCGAGTACCCGACCACCGTCGTCTTCGACGCGGTGACCGTCGGGATCGGTGAGGGCGATCGGATCGGCGTCGTCGGGCGCAACGGCGACGGCAAGTCGTCCCTGCTCGCCCTGCTCTCCGGACGGCTGAGCCCCGACGCCGGCCGCGTGACGGTGCGCAGCGGCGCCCGGATCGGCACGTTGGACCAGGGCGACACGCTCGACGGGTCGCTCAGCGTCGGTGCGGCCATCGTCGGCGGAACCGCCGAGCACGAGTGGGCCGGCGACCCGCGTGCCCGCGACGTCATCGCGGGGCTCGTCGCGGACCTGCCCTGGGACGCGCCGGTCGGGGACCTCAGCGGTGGCGAGCGTCGCCGCGTCGCGCTGGCGGCCCTGCTGGTCGGCGACCACGACGTGCTGTTCCTGGACGAGCCGACCAACCACCTCGACATCGAGGCGATCACCTGGCTCGCCGCCCACCTGAGGTCACGCTGGTCACCGGCCGCCGGTGGCCTGCTCGTCGTCACCCACGACAGGTGGTTCCTGGACGAGGTCTGCACCATGACCTGGGAGGTGCACGACGGCGTCGTGGAGGCCTTCGAGGGAGGCTACGCCGCCTACGTGCTGCAGCGGGTGGAGCGTGACCGGATGGCAGCCGCGTCGGAGGCCAAGCGGCAGAACCTCATGCGCAAGGAGCTCGCCTGGCTGCGCCGAGGCCCACCGGCCCGGACGTCGAAGCCGCAGTTCCGGATCGACGCGGCCACGGCGCTGATCGCGGACGAGCCGCCGGCGCGCAACTCCGTGGAGCTGGCCCGGATGGCGAGCGCCCGGCTGGGCAAGGACGTGGTGGATCTGATCGACGTGTCGGTCAGCTACGGCGACACGCAGGTGCTCCGGGACGTCACCTGGCTGATCGGGCCGGGGGAACGGAGCGGGATCCTCGGCGTGAACGGCGCCGGCAAGTCCACCCTGCTCGGACTCGTCACGGGTGACCTGCGGCCGACGTCGGGCAGGGTCAAGCGCGGCAGCACGGTCAAGGTGGCCACGCTCACCCAGGAGCTCGCCGAGCTGGAGGAGCTGCGCGGGGACCGGGTGAGCGACGTGGTGGCCCGGTACCGCACGGCCTACGCCGTCGGCGGCAAGGAGATGACCCCCGGCCAGCTGCTCGAGCGGCTCGGCTTCACGCCCGTCCAGCTCGCCACCCCGGTGGGCGACCTCTCAGGCGGCCAGCGGCGGAGGCTCCAGCTGCTGCTGGTGCTGCTCGACGAGCCGAACGTGTTGGTGCTCGACGAGCCGACCAACGACATGGACACCGACATGCTGGCGGCCATGGAGGACCTGCTGGACTCCTGGCCCGGCACGCTGCTCGTGGTCTCGCACGACAGGTACCTGCTCGAGCGGGTGACCGACAACCAGTACGCGCTCCTCGACGGACGGTTGCGGCACGTGCCGGGCGGCGTCGACGAGTACCTGCAGCTGCTCGCCGGGCGCGCCCCCCGCGCGCGCGCGTCGCGTGGCGCACCGACCGAGCCGGCCGGACCGGCGTCGTCGTCCTCGGGTGGACGTTCCGCCACCGACGCGCGGGCGGCGCGCAAGGAGCTGAATGCGCTGGAGCGCAGGCTGTCCAAGGTGACCGCCCAGCAGGGGTCGCTGGAGCTGCGGATGGCCGAGCACGATCCCGCCGACTTTGTCGGGCTGGCCGCTCTGCACGACGACCTCGACCGGCTCACCGCCGAGGTGAACGACCTGGAGGAGCGCTGGATGCGGCTCGCGGAGCAGCTGGACTGACGGGAACGTCACCTGCGCGGCGGCTTGTCACCCACCGGCCGCGGGGAGTAGTCCTGATGTGTCGCGGCCGACCAGGACTCCGCACCGCACCGCTGGCCCGCCGGCGGAAGGGACCCACCATGAAGCGCCCGTCCCCCGTGCCGCTCGCGGCCCTCGTCGCCGCGGGCCTCGCCCTGAGCCTGGCCGCGTGCTCCGACGACCCCGAGCCGACGCCCACGGTGACCGTCACGCAGACAGTGGCCCCGCCCGACACCGACGGCGAGGGCGAGGACGAGACGCCGGGTCCGACGGAGGCGCCCGACGAGGACACCGGGCCGCTACCCGACACCGGCCCGGAGGACGAGGCGCCGTTCGTGGCGAACACCGCCCCGGACACGGCCACCATGACCGACGGGGCGCTGCTCAGCCCGGTCGACCTCCGCTACGGGGTGCACGACGGGTTCGACCGGCTCGTGCTCGACCTGGTCGGGAACGGCAAGCCCGGGTGGCGCGCGGAGTACGTCGACGACCCGACCCAGCAGGCCGCGGGCGAACCCGTCTACCTGGACGGCGAGGCGTACCTGATGATCCTGGTGCAGGGCATGATCTACCCGACGGAACCAGGCGCCGAACCGTACGAGGGACCGCACCGGATCACCCCGGCCGGTGGTGACGCGATCAAGGACGTCGTCTTCGGGAGCCTCTTCGAGGGAACCCAGGAGATCTTCGTCGGGGTGGCGTCGAAGGAACCGTTCCGCGTGTACCTGCTCGAGAACCCGACCCGGATCGTCATCGACGTCCAGGCGCCCTGAGGCATGACGACGCCGGGAGCCCATGGGCCCCCGGCGTCGGTCAGGGCACGCTCACCAGGTGACGAGAGTGCGCTCTTCCTTGTCCTTGAAGGAGCCCACCAGGATCATGATGAAGTCGATCAGGGTCCAGATGCCGAGGCCGCCCACGGTGAGGATCTGGGCGACACCGGTGCCGACCTTGCCGACGTAGAACCGGTGGACGCCGATCACACCGAAGAAGAACGCCAGCACTGCGGCGATGGTGCGGCTCTTCGGGCTGACTTCGGCGGCGGTCTGGCTCATTGTGCTTCCGTTTCTCGCGAATGATCATGCCGAACGCCAGAAATCTAGGGCACAGACGCCGGAGTGGGGAGGCAAACTCGCACACTCTGCGGGTTTCCCTCCCCACCCGCCGAAGACGCGGGGAGGGTCGGCCCGGCGGGTCAGCCGTCGCGCAACAAGTCCTCGAAGTCCTTCGTGAGCGCGAACGGGTCCGCAGGCGTGCGGGGCGGCGACGACAGCATCACGTCGGCGAGCTCGCGGGCCCCGCGGGCCACCCGGTCTGCGAGCGGCGGGATGTCGTCGTCGCCCGCGCGCACGCCGCTGCTGTGCCCGAAGTCGTCGGTCGAGGCGAACACCCCCGACGGCACGACGACGGCGCGCAGGTAGGCGAAGAGGGGACGCAGGCCGTGGTCGATGGCGAGCGAGTGCCGGGCAGAGCCCGCCGTCGCCCCGAGCAGGACGGGCGCCCCGGCGAGCGCGTCCTCACCGAGCACGTCGAAGAAGGTCTTGAACAGCCCGTTGTACGAGCCGCTGAAGATCGGGGTGACGGCGATCACGCCGTCGGCGGAGACGACCGCGTCGACGGCGCGCTGGAGGGCGGGGCTCGCCACGCCGGTGAGCAGCATGGCCGTCAGGTCGTTCGCGTGGGTGCGCAGGTCGACGACCTCGACCCGCACCGTCGCGCCGCCGGACCGCAAGGCCTCCGTCGCGGCGGCCGTGAGCCGGTCGGCGAGCAGCCGGCTGGACGACGGGTCACGCAGCCCCGCGGTGACCACCGCGAGCGTCATCTCCCGCGCCGAGGTGCTCACCGCGCCGCAACCTCCGGCGCACGGCCGGTGACGCCGTCGACCTCATAGACGGTCGCGTCCCGCGCGCCCCCGGCGGCGGCCACGAGCGAGGCGTGGGTGGGGGCATCGGGCACGTGCGCCGGCCGCCCGACCGCCATCTCGCGGCGCAGCACCGGGACCACCTCGGCGCCGAGGATCTCGATCTGCTCCAGCACGACCTCGAGGGGCAGGCCCGCGTGGTCCATGAGGAACAGCTGACGCTGGTAGTCACCGACGTGGTCCCGCATAGCCGCATACCTGTCGATGACCTGCTGGGGGCTGCCGACCGTGAGCGGCGTGAGGTTTGTGAACTCCTCGAGCGACGGCCCGTGACCGTACACCGGCGCCACGTCGAAGTAGGGCCGGAACTCGTCCACCGCGTCCTGGGATCGCGGCCGCATGAAGACCTGCCCGCCGAGCCCGACGATCGCGGTGTCCGGGGCGCCGTGACCGTGGTGGGCGTAGCGCTGCCGGTACAGGGCCACCATCTGCCTGGTGTGCTCGATCGGCCAGAAGATGTTGTTGTGGAAGAACCCGTCGCCGTAGTACGCGGCCTGCTCGGCGATCTCCGGTGAGCGGATCGACCCGTGCCAGACGAAGGGCGGGACACCGTCGAGCGGGCGGGGCACCGAGGTGAACGACTGCAGCGGGGTGCGGAACCGGCCCTCCCAGTCGACGACGTCCTCCCGCCACAGCCGGTGCAGCAGCGCGTAGTTCTCGACGGCCAGCGCCAGACCGTTGCGGATGTCCTGCCCGAACCAGGGGTAGACGGGCCCGGTGTTGCCCCGGCCCATCATGAGGTCCACCCGGCCCTCGGACAGGTGCTGGAGGGTGGCGTAGTCCTCGGCGATCTTCACGGGGTCGTTGGTGGTGATCAGCGTGGTCGCCGTCGACAGGACGATCCGCTCGGTCCGTGCCGCGAGGTACCCGAGAGTCGTGGTCGGTGACGACGGCACGAACGGCGGGTTGTGGTGCTCGCCGGTCGCGAAGACGTCCAGTCCGACCTCCTCCACCTTGAGCGCGATGGCGATCATGGCGCGGATGCGCTCGTGCTCGGTGGGGATGCGGCCTGTCGTGGGATCACGAGTGACATCCCCGACGGAGAAGACGCCGAACTGCATCACGAGGGGCTCCTGTCGATAGCGTCGTACAAGTTTCAACAACCTGTGTCGGCGCAACGGCATCGGTGGTGCCTCTATTCCCGCACGGCCCTCCGTCGGCTGCCACGCGAGCCGGGCACGCCCCGCCGACTCAGTCGACGCGGAACCTGCTCACCAGGTCGTCCAGCACGGCGTCGAGCCGGGCATCGACCTTCCTGCGGGACGGGTCCTCGTCGTGCCACGCGACGATCTCGCGCGCACCCTGCTCGAACGGGATCGTGGCCCGGTAGCCGGGGACCACCGTGCGCAGCTTGGTGTTGTCGAAGATCATCGAGTGAGCCTTGTCGCCGAGCAGTCCCGCGCCCCACTCGGGGTCCACCGCTGCGATCGCGTCCGACGGGACGTGGACGATCTCCGGGTCAGCCCCGGCCGCGGCGCCCAGGGCGCGGGCGATCTGGTCCCACGTGAGCACGTCGTCGGACGTGATGTGGAAGGCCTCCCCGACGGCTCGCGGGTGCCCGAGCAGCGGCACGAAGCCCTGGGCGAAGTCGGTGTTGTGGGTCAGGGTCCACAGCGAGGTGCCGTCACCGTGCACCACGATCGGCCTGCCCTGCCTCATCCGCTCCACGACCGTCCACCCGCCCTCGATCGGGATGAACGTCCGGTCGTAGGTGTGGGAGGGCCGCACGATCGTGGCCGGGAACGCATGCTCCCGGTATGCCGCCACGAGCAGGTCCTCACACGCGATCTTGTCCCGCGAGTACTGCCAGAACGGGTTGCGCAGCGGGGTCGACTCCAGCACGGGAACGCGCTCGGGCGGGGTCTGGTACGCCGATGCGGAGCTGATGAAGACGAACTGCCCGGTACGGCCGGTGAACATCTCGATGTCGGACCGGACGTGCTCGGGGGTGAACGCGACCCAGTCGACGACCGCATCGAAGTCGCGGTCCCCCAGCGCCTCGCGAACCGCCGCGGGGTCACGGACGTCGGCGTGGAGCACCTCGACGCCGTCGGGCACGGGACGCAGGGCGCTCTGCCCCCGGTTGAGCAGCGTCAGCTCGATCCCGCGCTCCACGGCCAGCCGGGTGCTCGCCGAGGAGATGATTCCGCTGCCGCCGATGAACAGGACGCTGGGGTTGGTCATGCGGCAACGCTAGCCCGCGCGCTTTCCCGGTGACATTTCCGGGGTGATCAACCCCGGAAATGTCACCCGGAACGACGGCGCGCTGAAGGACCACCGAGAGCAGCGAGCCCTCAGACGTAGGCGCGTGTCCTCAGACGTAGGCGGCGTACGACGGCAGGTCCAGCACCCCGTTGCCCGAGAGCCCGATGACGATGACCTCGCCGTCACGGTCGCCCGAGCGGATGTAGTCCAGCGCGCCCGCGATGGCGTGGGTGGACTCCGGCGCCGGGATGATCCCCTCGGCCCGCGCGAACTCGACGCCCGCCGCGAAGGTCGCGTCCTGCTCGACGGCCACGGCCTCGAGCAGCCCCAGGTTGAGGGCGTGGGACACCATCGGCGACATGCCGTGGTAGCGCAGCCCGCCGGCGTGGATCGACGGCGGGACGAAGTCCTTGCCGAGGGTGTGCATCTTGAGCAGCGGCGTCAGTCCGGCCACGTCACCGAAGTCGTAGCGGTACTCGCCCTGCGTGAGCGACGGACACGCGGCGGGCTCGCACGCCACGACCCGCGTCGTGGTGCCCTCCCGCAGGTTCTGCCCGATCAGCGGGAAGGACAGCCCGGCGAGGTTGGACCCGCCACCGGCGCACCCGAACACCACGTCGGCCTGGGCCTCTCCCGCGGCGGCGAGCTGGCCGATCACCTCTTGGCCGATCACCGACTGGTGCAGCATCACGTGGTTGAGCACGCTGCCCAGCGAGTAGTGGGCCTTGGGGTCCTTCGCCGCGGCCTCGACCGCCTCGCTGATCGCCATCCCGAGCGAACCCGTCGTCTCCGGGTTCTCGGCGAGCATCGCCCGCCCGGCGTCCGTGAGGTCGGACGGCGACGGGTGGCACACGCTGCCGTAGGCCTCCATCTGGTACCGGCGGTACGGCTTGGCGTCGTACGACGCCCGCACCTGCCACACCTCGCAGGTCAGGCCGAGGAGCGCGGCGGCCATCGCGAGCGAGGCGCCCCACTGGCCGGCACCCGTCTCCGTGGTCAGCTTGGTGGTGCCCTCGATCGCGTTGTAGTAGGCCTGCGCGACGGCGGTGTTCGGCTTGTGGGACCCGACCGGGCTCACGCCCTCGTACTTGTAGTAGATCTTCGCCCCGGTGCCCAGGGCGCGCTCGAGGCGCAGCGCCCGGATCAGCGGCGACGGCCGCCACAGCGCGTAGATCTCCCGGACAGCCTGCGGGATCTCCACGTACCGCTCGGTGGACACCTCCTGCATGATCAGCGCCATCGGGAACAACGGCGCCAGGTCGTCCGGGCCGAGCGGCTCCTTGGTGCCCGGGTGCAGGTGCGGGGGCACAGGCTCCGGGAAGTCCGCGTTGAGGTTGTACCAGTGCGTGGGGACCGTGGAGGGGATCACGGCACCGAGCGGCTCGGTCAGGGGCGACGGGGTCGGTGCGGAGTCGGCAGGAGTCACGACACTGTCCTTCTGCTGGGGCGGAGATGACGCCCGCGAGCATAGCCGGGCACCGGACGAGGCGGCGCGGAACGGACAACCAGCGGACTACAGGGCGGCGGCGACCAGGAACGCCGCCTTCACGGCCTCGCCGACGTCCGACGGGTCCACGCAGTCGCCGATCAGATGCACCCGGGGGTCTTCCGGAGCGCTGAGGCCGGCCAGCGACGTGTTGGGTCGGATGCCGAAGGCCGTCACCACGGTGTCCGCCGGGATCCGGATCCGCCCGTCGGTGCCATCGGCGAGCACTCCCTCGTCGTCGATCGCGCGGATCGTGCGACCGGTGAGCACCGTGACGCCGGCGTCCACGAGGCGGCGGAGGAGCGCCGCCCGGTTGATCTCGAGCAGGTCGGCTGCGATCTCCCCGAGCCGCTCGACCAGGGTGACCTCGTGACCGTCCATCGCGAGGTGCAGGGCTGTGTCCGCGCCGGAAGAACCGCCGCCGGCCACGACCACGCGGCGACCGACCGCGACCCGGTGCAGGTCGGTGACGTCGACCACGTTCGCCCGGTCCAGCCCGGACACCCCGACGGGGTGCACCGGCAGGCCCCCGGTGGCGATCACGAGCTGGTCCGCCGCACGCAGCACGGCCGACCCGGCGGTCAGCTCGCGGTTCAGGTGAACCGTCACCCCGAGCGGGGCGAGCTGCCCGACCCACCAGTCGACCATCCCGCGCAGCTCCTTCTTGAAGTCTGACGACGCCGCGCGGAGCAGCACGCCGCCGAGCTGTCCGGTCTTCTCGTACAGGTCGACCGCGTGCCCGCGCAGGGCCGCCACGCGCGCCGCCTCCAGCCCGGCCGGACCACCACCGACGACGACGACGCGCTGGGGCCGGCTCACCCGGTCAACCGGACGCAGCGTCTCGTAGCCGGCCTGCGGGTTGACCGCACACGCGATCGGGATGCCCTGCGTCACGTTGCCGATGCAGGTGTTGCAGCGGATGCACGGGCGCACGCGTCCGGGGGTGTCGGCGGCAAGCGCGCGAGGCAGGTCGGGGTCGGCGATCAGGGCGCGGCCCATCCCGACCAGGTCGATCTCACCGTCGGCGAGCGCCTTGTCTGCGACGCGCGGCGGGATGGAGCCGGTGGCCATGACCGGGACGATGAGCGCACTGCGCAGCGCCACCGCGCCGGCGAGCGACGGGGCATCGCCCAGGTAGAGCGGGGGAACCGCGCGGTGGATGGACTCCGGCGCGCCGTCGTCGGCGATGAACAGGTCCACGCCGGCGCCCTGCAGCACCCGAGCGATCTCCACCGTGTCCGCCAGCTCACGCCCACCGGGCACGTGGTGCGCGACCCCGAGCCGCACGCTGACCGGTAGGCCGGCGGCGTTCGCCCGGACCGCCTCGACGAGCTCGACGGCGAACCGGCACCTGTTCTCCAGGGAGCCGCCGTAGCCGTCCGTCCGGCGGTTCCAGACCGGCGACAGGAACTGATCCACCAGGTGGCCCACACGGGCGTGGACGTCGATCATGTCGAAGCCGGCCTCGGCCGCCCGGGCCGCTGCCGCACCGAAGCGCTCGACCAGCAGGGAGACCTCCTCGGTCGTCAGCTCCCGGCAGGTGGCTGCCGGGCTGCGCACCCAGGAGTTGTCCGAGGACGAGACGGGCGTCGCCCGCCCCGGCTCGGGTGAGCCCGCACGGCCGGCCCCCACCGTGAGCTGAGCGCCGATGCGACCCCCGGCGTCGTGCACTGCCGCGGTGAGTCCGGCCAGGCCGGGGACGAACGCGTCGGTGTCGATCCGGGCGGTGGAGGGCTGCGCAGGCTCGAACTCGGTCGCGACGACCATCGACCCCATCATGACCAGTCCCGCCCCACCGCGGGCCCGGGCGACGTGGAAGGCGGTCTCGCGTGAGCCGACGGTTCCGTCGAGGTGGGCCAACCGCGTGCGGATCGGTGGCATGACGATGCGGTTCGGCAGCTCGAGGGAACCGATCCGGCCGGGGGCGAGCAGGTGTGGATAGGAGCTCATCGAGCCGTGCCTCTCGTCATCGAGCGCGGAGCCCCCCACTGACGAGCGCAGCGGTGCGGCCCAGGACCTTCCATTCTGTGGACCGGCGCACCGCCGCCTTGGGGGTCCATGGTCCCGACCCGTCCGGATCGACCGACGTCCGGGTCCCGCGGACCGGCCCGGCCCCTCGGACTAGGGTCGCACCTGTCGAGTGGCTCGCTCCAGGGAAGGGATGACGACCATGAAGGTGTGCGTACCGGTGAACGGCGACCAGGTGGTCGGAGGCTGGGGCAAGGCGCAACGCGTGGCTGTCGCGTCCGTGTCGGCGGGCCAGGTGGATGCCTGGGAGGAGATCGACGTGCGCTGGGACCTCTCCCACGACGAGGGGACCGAGGGCTCCCACCACGCGCGGATCGTGCGCTTCCTGCGCGAGCACGGGATCGAGGTGGTGGTCACCCACCACATGGGGCCGCCGATGGCCAACACGATCACCAAGATGGGCATCCGCGTGGTGCGCGACGTCGAGGGTGACGCGCGGGCGGCGGTGCTGGCTGCGACCCAGGGGTAGGCCGTGCGACCCGGCGAGGAGCACACGCGGCTGCCCTTCCTGCCGATCCGGCGCGCGTACGTCGACGTCCTCGACGCGGGTCGGCGCAAGAACCTCATGCACGCGTTCGTGCAGTACGACGTGACCGCTCCCCGTGCCGTGATCGCCGCGGCGACGGCACGTGGCGAGGCGCGCCCCTCGTTCACCGCGTTCATGGCGCACTGCGTGGCCACCGCGGTGTCGGAGCAACCGCGCGTGCAGGCCTATCGTCGGCGCCGGCGCCTGATCGTCTTCGAGGACGTCGACATCAACATGCAGGTGGAGGCGCCGCACGCCGGTCAGCAGATCGTCCGGTCGATGATCCTGCGCAGTGTGCAGCGAATGTCCGTCGCGGAGATCACCGCGGCCATTCGGGCCGCGCAGGACGACGCGGTGTCTAGGCCCGACCGGCACGATGCCCGGTACCGCGGGACGCGCGCGTTCGTCGCGGTCCCGCGCCCGATCCGGAGCCTCGTCTGGCGGGTGGTGCTCGCGAACCCCTCCTGGTTCAAGCGATTCGGCGGGACGGTCAGCCTGTCGGCCGTCGGGATGTTCGGCGGGAGCGGTGGGTGGGGGCTCGTGATGACCCCGCCGAGCCTGATGGTCACCGTCGGCGGCATCGACCGGGTGCCGCGGTTCGTCGACGGGCGCGTCGAGGAGCGGCAGATGCTGGCGGTCACCGTCTCGTTCGACCATGCGGTGGTGGACGGCGCTCCGGCGGCCCGGTTCGTGGCACGGCTGGGCGAGCTCGTCTCCGCGTCGGACGGCCTGGTCGACACCTGAGCCGGCGCAGGGCGTAGACTGCCCGGCGAACCCTTGGAGTACGTCGCTCCCCTGTGTGTGCCCGCGTCATCGACATCGATGCGTGCGAGGTATGTGTGTGGCCGGTGCTCAGCCGGCGATCGAGAGTTCGGGACCGCGACTGACGGCTTGGCCGTGCTTGCTCCCGCCTCGACGACGACTGGACTCTGCGATGTCTGCGACCACCTCTGCCCACCCGACGCTGCCCGCGTCCGAGCCCGACCTGATCGACCTGGGCCTACCGGAGCCGCTGCTCCGGGCAGCCCTCGACCTCGGGTTCGTGCGCCCCACCCCCATCCAGGCCGCGGCTATCCCGGCCCTGCTCGCCGGGCGCGACATCACCGGCGTGGCCCAGACCGGCACCGGCAAGACGGCGGCCTTCGGGCTGCCCCTGCTGGCGGCGATCGACCCCGAGGTGCGCGGCGTCCAGGCCCTGGTCCTCACCCCCACCCGTGAGCTGGCGATGCAGGTCGCCGAGGCCGTGGCGTCCTTCGCCCGGCACCTCCCGGGGATCGAGGTGGTCGCGGTGTACGGCGGGGCACCGTTCATGCCGCAGCAGCGCGCCCTTGCACGCGGAGCCCAGGTGGTCGTCGGCACCCCCGGCCGGGTCATGGACCACCTCGACCGGCACACCCTGCGCCTGGACGCCGTCCGCTTCCTCGTCCTGGACGAGGGGGACGAGATGCTCCGGATGGGGTTCGCGGAGGACGTCGACACGATCTTCGCCCAGGCCCCTCGCCGGCGGCAGGTCGCCCTGTTCTCCGCGACGATGCCTCCCGCGATCGTCCGCGTGGCCGCGGCACACCTGAACGACCCCGTGCCGATCGCCGTCTCACGCCAGGCCTCCACCGTGACCGGGGTGCGCCAGACCTTCGCCGTGGTTCCGTTCCGGCACAAGATCGGGGCGCTGTCGCGCGTGCTCGCCACGTCCGACGCCGAGGCCGCCATCGTCTTCACCCGCACGCGGGGGTCGGCCGAGGAAGTGGGCAACGCGCTCATCTCCCGCGGGGTCTCCGCGGCGACCATCTCCGGCGACGTCGCCCAGAAGGACCGCGAGAAGATCGTCGAGCGCCTGCGCGCCGGGACGCTGGACGTCCTGGTGGCCACGGACGTGGCCGCCCGGGGGCTCGACCTGGACCGCGTGGGTCTTGTGGTCAACTTCGACGTGCCCGGCGAGCCGGAGGCCTACGTGCACCGGATCGGCCGGACGGGGCGGGCGGGGCGCACCGGGGTGGCGTTGACGTTCGTGACGCCCAGCGAGCAGGGTCGGCTCCGGTCGATCGAGCGGACGATCCGGCAGCGCCTGGAGGAGATCTCGGTGCCGTCCCCGGCGGACGTCTCGGCCCACAAGGTGCGCGGACTGCTCGGCCAGGTCGCCGATCGCCAGCAGACCGGGCGCCTCGACATGTACCGCTCGGCGGTCGCCGCCTACCTGACCGAGACCGGGATGGACCCTGCCGAGCTCGCCGCGAACCTGGCCGCGATCGCGATCGGCGACGACGGCCCCACCGCTGCACCGGAGGTGGACCTCACCCCACAGCACGCCAGCCGCGGTGCCGTGCGCACCGATGACGGCCGGGTCAGCTTCGCCGACGCCGACCGCAGCCCGCAACGGCCGTCGCGCCGTCCCACCTCGGGCACCCGCTACCGGGTGGCGGTCGGGCACACCCACGGGGCGCGCCCGGAGGCGATCGTCGGCGCGATCACGGGTGAGGGTGGGCTCCGCGGCGCCGACCTGGGCAAGATCGACATCTTCGCCTCGTTCTCGCTGGTCGAGATCAGTGCGGAGCTCTCCGCCGAGACGTTCCGCAAGATCGGCGGTGCGCACGTCGCGGGCCGACCGCTGCGGATCAGCGTCGACCGCGGACCTCGGGGCCGGGCGGGCAGCAGCGGGCCGTCGCGCCCGCACGCCGCCACCAGCCGGTAGCGGACGGAACCCGCGTCCCGTTCGACACCCCGACCGGTCAGTCGACCCGCGCGGCAACCACCTCGAGCGCCTCGGCAAGGTCAACGAACGACTCGCGGAGCTGGGTGTACAGGCGGCTGTGCACCGCGTGCAGCGCGGCGTACCCCGCCGCCGCGCCGGGGTCGGGAACGACGTCGACCCCGACCGGTTCGGGCACGGCCGCAGCCGCCTCGGCCGCGGCGGCACCGGGGCGGTCCGGCGACGGCTCGTCGGCGTCCAGGAACGCCCACGCGAGCAGCGCCGCACCCGCGGCGCTGACCTCGCGGTCGGCGCACACTCGCACGGGCCGCTGGGTGATGTCGGCGATGAGGCGCACCCACAGTGGGCTGCGGGCACCGCCGCCGACCATCCGGATCGACCGGATGCTGCGACCGGTCGCGGCCTCGAGCCGTTCCAGGTGCAGCCGCAGCTCGAAGCCGACCCCCTCCAGGATCGACCGATACATGTGGGCGCGAGTGTGGCGCCCGTGCCAGCCGACGACGGCTCCCCGGGCCAGCGGGTCCCAGTAGGGGGTCTGGGCCGCGTTCCAGTAGGGCAGGGTGAGCAGGCCCTCCGCGCCGGCGGGCAGCCGCGCGGCCGCGGCCTCCAGGCAGTCGGCGGACTGGTCGTCGCCCGCGTCGTCCTGCGGCCGGGCGTCGTCGTCCCCGAACTCGGAGCGGAACCACGCGGCGAGGTACGCCGCGGCGTTCAGCACCGTCTCCAGCGTGTAGCCGCCGGGACGGACCCCCGCCAGCGTCCGGAACGCCGGGTCCCACAGGTACTCCTCGGACTGCACCCCCAGCACCATCGACGTGCCGAGGTTGAGGTAGGCGACATCGGGACCGGAGCCGAGCGCGAGCCCCGCCGCCTGACCGTCCCCGATCCCGGAGACCAGCGGGACCGGCCCGGGCAACCCGAGCGAGCGCGCCACCTGCCCACCGATGACCCCGAGCAGCTCTCCGGCCGGGACGAGCGCCGGAAGCTGGTCGGCGCGCACGCCGGCCACCCCGAGCAGCTCGGGCGACCAGGACTCGCGGCGAAGGTCGAAGAGGCCGAGGGTGTCGGCCGAGGCGGGGCTCGTCGCCCACCGGCCGGTGAGCCGCAGGCAGAGGTATGCCTGGACATCGCCCACCCGGACCGCGTCGCGCAGCACGGCGGGTTCGTTCCGGACGAGCCACGCAAGCTTGTAGAGCGCAGGGGTGGTGTCCGGCGGCTTGCCGGAGAGTTGATGGACCCGTTGGGACCCGAGCTCGGCGATCTCGGCGTGCGCCCGGCCGTCGAGCCACAGGATGGCCGGGCGCAACGGCCGGTCCGCGGCGTCCAGGCAGACGAACGACTCACGCTGGTGGGTCAGGCACACGGCCCGGACCCGGGAGGCGTCGTCGAGCGCGGCCACCGCCTCCGCGACGGCGTCGCGGGTGGCGGTCCACCACGACTCGGCGTCCTGCTCGTGCCACGACTGGTGGGGCCGGTCGAGAGCCAGCGGGCGGGATGCGCTCGACACCACGGCGCCCGACCGGTCGTGCACCACCACCTTGGCCGCCGTCGTCGAGCAGTCGACGGCGATGACCAGGTCGCTCATGCGTTCGGGTCCACGACGACCTTGCCGCCGGTGCGCGCGACGGCGACCTCGAAGGCTTCGGCGACGCTGTCCAGGCCGAACGTGTGGGTCACGATCGAGCTGACGTCGACCAGTCCGCGGTCCACGAGGGGCGTGGTCCGGTGATACATCTCCTTCATCCGCCGGCAGAGCACCAGCGAGACACCCTTCCGTCGAGCCAGCGACGCCGTGAAGGTGGTGCTGTCGGCGTCCGGGATGCCGGCGAGGACCACCCGCGCCCCGGGGCGGGCGGCACCGATGGCCAGGTCGACCGCCGCGTCGGTGCCCGCGATCTCCAGCACCGCGTCGGCCCCGAGGCCCCGCGTCGCCTCCCCGATCCGCTCGACCGCTCCCTCGTCGTCGAGCACGACGTCGGCGCCCAGCCGCTCGGCCGCCTCCCGCCGGTGCGGGCGCGGCTCGACGGCGATGACGGTGCCGGCCCCGGCGATCCTCGCGAGCTGGACCATGCACAGCCCGATCGGCCCGCACCCGACGACGACCACCGTCGCCCCGATCGCCAGATGCGCCAGGTCGATGGCGTGCAGGGCCACGCCCAGGGGCTCGAGCATCGCGGCATCGGCGTCGCTGAGGCTGTCGGGGATGGGGTGCAGCAGGTCCGTCGGCCAGGTCATCAGCTCGCGCAGGCCGCCGTCGTTGCCCCCGTGGCCGGCGAAGCGCACCGTCGGGCACAGGTTCCGGTTGCCCTCGCGGCACTGGGCACACGTCCCGCACGGGATCGAGGGGTCGACGGCGACCCGTTGCCCGGCCAGGGGACCGCCCTCGACCACCCCGCCGATCTCGTGACCGAGCACGAGGGGCCCGGCGAGCACCGCGTCGCCGATTCCACCCTCGGTGAACCAGTGGAGGTCGGAGCCGCACAGGCCGACCGCCCGCACCCGGACGAGGCTCTCGTCACCCTCCGGCACGGGGTCCGGCTCGACGCCGATCCGGATGTCCCGCGGGCCGTTCAGCCGCGCCGCCCTCATGAGGGCGGCCCCGAGGTCGGGGCGGGGGGCTGGTCGGCGTGAGGGCACCGGGAGCGTGCCAGGTTAGCGGTCATCACGGCCACTCTACGGCCGCGGGGGCCACGCCCGTCAGCACCGGCCGACGGCGCCGACGGCGCCGCGACTCCCCATCGGGCCGATCCGGCCACGGTTGCGCCACCCGCCCGAGATGCGTCCGACGCGCCCGTCGTGGGCCCTGGCGGCGGGCCTCTTTACCGGTAGCGGAGGTCACAGTTCGGCCACGACGATTGACACCGCTTCGGCCGAGGGTGGACGGTGGGCACACCGCGATGAGACCGGTCCCATCCCTAGGGACAGGTCAGCACCAGCTTGCGGTGGGACCGGTCTCAGTCACGAGGTCGAGAACAGAACACACGTTCCCGGGGTCTGACCTGGGAGCGCCGGTACGGGAGGCACTGAAGCCTCCCGCCAGACGAAGGAGTCACACGTGCGCACCACCAGGTCGCGACGCGCGCTCATTGCCGGCATCGCCGGCATCGCGCTCGTCGCCGCAGGATGCAGCAGCAACAACGACCCCGACACCGACACTGACACTCCAGTGGAGCCGGGCACCGACAGCGACGAGGAGATCACCCTCACCGTCGCGACGTTCAACGAGTTTGGCTACGAGGACCTGATCACCGAGTACATGGACCTCTACCCGAACATCACTGTCGAGCAGGTCAAGGCTGCCACGTCCAACGAGGCGCGCGACAAGCTCAACACGTCGATCGCCGCCGGCTCCGGTGCCGCGGACATCGAGGCCATCGAGGTCGACTGGCTGCCCGAGCTGATGCAGTACCCCGACAAGTTCGTCGACCTGACCGACCCCTCGGTCGACGGCCGCTGGCTCGACTGGAAGGTTCAGCAGGCCACCACCGCTGACGGCCAGCTCCTCGGCTACGGCACCGACATCGGCCCCGAGGCCATCTGCTACCGGCCCGACCTGTTCGCCGAGGCCGGCCTGCCGACCGACCGCGACGAGGTCGCCGAGCTGCTCGAGGGCGACTGGGAGCACTACTTCTCCGTCGGTGACGACTTCGTCGCCAACTCGGAGGCCGCATGGTTCGACTCGGCCGGTGCCACGTACCAGGCCATGGTCAACCAGCTGGAGAACGCGTACGAGGCCGACGACGGCTCCGTGATCGGGCTCGAGGGCTCCGAGGTCGAGGACCTGTACAACACCGTTCTCGAGGCGAGTGTCGACCGCGACCTCTCCGCACACCTCGGCCAGTGGAGCGACGACTGGTTCGCCGCCTTCCAGGGCCCGACCTTCGCCACGATGGCGTGCCCGGGCTGGATGCTCGGCATCATCGAGGGCAACGCGGCCGGCGTCTCCTGGGACATCGCTGACGTCTTCCCCGGCGGCGGCGGCAACTGGGGCGGCTCGTTCCTGACCGTTCCCGCGGGCGGCGACAACGTCGAGGCCGCCAAGGCTCTGGCGAACTGGCTGACTGCTCCTGAGCAGCAGATCAAGGCGTTCGTTGCCAAGGGCACCTTCCCGAGCCAGACCGAGGCCCTCTCGAGCCCCGACCTGCTCGACCTGACCAACCCCTTCTTCAACGAGGCCCCGACCGGCCAGATCTTGGCGAACCGCGCCGAGGCCGTCTCCGTGGCACCGTTCAAGGGAGCCAACTACTTCGCGATCCACCAGACGGTGGCCGACGGCCTGACCCGCGTCGACGTGGAGCAGACGGACGACGCCGCGTCGTCCTGGCAGAAGACGCTCCAGGCGTTCAGCGAGCTCGGCCTGGGCTGAGCGACACATCTGGGCTGGGCCGCCGGCACCATGGTGCCGGCGGCCCGGCCTGGGTTCCGCGGGGTGCCTGGGCGCTGTCCGCCCGCCCCGCCCACCTACCCTCCCCAGACGCAGGAGAGCCCGATGGCCACCGTCAGCACCACTGACTCACCGCGGACCGGCGGGTTGCCCCCCGTCGATCCCCCGCGCAACACCGACCGGCGGAGCCGCTGGCGCAACACGCGCGGGAGACTCGACGTCAAGCTCTCTCCTTACCTGTACATCTCCCCCTTCTTCATCCTCTTCGCCGTGGTCGGGCTCTTCCCGCTCGTCTACACGGCGTACGTCTCGGTGCACGACTGGCACCTGATCGGCGGCCAGGGCGCGTTCGTCGGGTTCCAGAACTTCACCGACGTCGTCGCCCAGCCCCGGTTCGGCACTGCACTGCGCAACACGTTCAGCATCTTCCTGCTCTCGTCGGTGCCCCAGGTCCTCATGGCGATCGTCATCGCCGCGGTCCTCGACGCCAACCTGCGGGCGAAGACCTTCTGGCGCATGGGCGTCCTGGTCCCCTACGTCGTGGCACCCGTCGCCGTCGCCCTGATCTTCTCCCGGCTCTTCGCCGACCAGGCGGGCATGATCAACAGCCTCCTCGGCGAGATCGGGATCGGGACCATCCGCTGGCACGCCGACCCGCTGTCCAGCCACATCGCGATCGCGTCGATGGTCAACTTCCGCTGGACGGGCTACAACACCCTCATCTTCTTGGCCGCCATGCAGGCGGTCCCCCGCGACCTGTACGAGGCGGCCGTGCTCGACGGCGCCAACCGGGTGCGCCAGTTCTTCTCGGTCACCGTCCCGATGCTCCGGCCCACGATCATCTTCGTGGTGATCACCTCCACCATCGGCGGCCTGCAGATCTTCGACGAGCCGCGGATGTTCGACCAGCTCGGGCAGGGCGGTGCCGACCGGCAGTGGATGACAGTGACCATGTTCTTGTACGAGCTCGGCTGGGGGGCCCAGAAGAGCTTCGGCCGCGCCGCTGCGGTGGCCTGGATCCTCTTCCTGATCATCCTCGTGATCGGCGCGATCAACTTCTCCATCACCCGGCGCATCGCGTCGTCGTCCGGCATGCCCGTCAACAAGAAGCGTGGAGGCATCCGATGAGCACCTCGGTCCCCATGATCCGGCAGACGGCGGGCGCGGGCGCAGCTCGTGCCGCAGCCCGCTCCCGCGGACTGTCCACCGGCGTGAACCGGCGGCCCGGCTGGGTCACGTACACGATCCTCGCCATCGTCCTGGCCATCTCGGCCTATCCGATCTACTACGCGTTCCTGCTCGCGTCCTCCGACGCGGTCACGATCGCGCAGAACCCCGTCCCGTCACTGATCCCCGGCCCCAACCTGTTCGAGAACCTGGACCGGGTGATCACGTCCGACATCAAGTTCTGGCCGGCCGTCATGAACAGCGTGATCGTCGCCGTCGTGACCTCGATCTCGGTGGTCTTCTTCGCCACCCTCGCGGGCTTCGCCTTCGCCAAGCTGCGCTTCCGCGCCCGTCGCCCCCTGCTGATCTTCATCATCGCGACGATGGCCGTGCCGACCCAGCTCGGCGTGGTCCCGCTGTTCATCGTGATGAGCAAGCTCGGCTGGACCGGCAACCTCATCGCGGTGATCGTCCCCGCCATGGTCACGGCCTTCGGCGTGTTCTGGATGACCCAGTACCTCGAGGCCGCCCTGCCGTACGAGCTCATCGAGGCGGCGCGCGTGGACGGTTGCTCGATGCTGCGCACCTTCTACCACGTCGCACTGCCCGCGGCTCGACCCGCGGCGGCGATGCTCGCCCTGTTCACGTTCGTCGGCTCGTGGACCGCCTTCTTCTGGCCGTTCATCGTCCTCGGCGGCAAGAACCCGACCCTCCCTGTCGCGTTGCAGCTGCTGCAGGCGTCGTACTTCAAGGACTACTCGTTGATCATGGCGGGTGTCGTGGCCGCAACCATTCCCCTGGTGCTCGTGTTCATCTTCCTCGGCAAGCAGCTGGTCTCCGGGATCATGAACGGGGCAGTCAAGGGATGAACGAACCCGGGCCTGTCACGTTTCCGCGAGGGTTCTTGTGGGGTGCTGCGACGGCGTCGTTCCAGATCGAGGGGGCGACGGGCGCAGACGGACGCACCGACTCGATCTGGGACACGTTCTGCCGCGTGCCGGGGGCGGTGGTCAACGGGGATCACGGCGAGACGGCGGGTGACCACTACCACCGGTACGACGACGACGTCGCGCTCATGTCGGACCTGGCCCTCGGCGGGTATCGCTTCTCCATCGCCTGGCCTCGGATCCGCCCGGACGCGGGCCCCGTCAACCGTGCGGGGCTGGACTTCTACTCCCGGCTCGTCGACTCCCTGCTCGCCCGGGGGATCGAACCGTGGCCCACGCTGTACCACTGGGATCTGCCGCAGTGGCTGGAGGACAGGGGCGGTTGGGCGTGGCGGGGCATCACCGACTGGTTCGTGGACTACGCCTCGTCGGTCCACGACGTGCTGGGCGACCGGGTCAAGGACTGGACGACCCTCAACGAGCCGTGGTGCAGCGCGTTCCTCGGCTACGCCGGGGGGCACCATGCGCCCGGCCGTCAGGAGCCCGCCGCCGCGGTGGACGCCGCCCACCACCTGCTCCTGGCCCACGGCAAGGCGGTACGGGCGATCCGGGCGGCTGACGGCGATGCACGCGTGGGCATCACGCTCAACTTCAGCGTGATCGACCCGGCCGACCCGAGCCGACCCGGCGACGTCGACGTCGCCCGGCGAGCCGATGCTGTGCTCAACCGAGTCTTCCTCGACCCCGTGATCATCGGTGCGTACCACCCGGACACGGTGGCCGCCTTCGCCTCGCGCGGCCTCGAGCTGCCCGTGCGCGACGGGGACCTGGAGGTCATCGGCAGCCCCGTGGACTTCGTCGGGGTGAACTACTACCACGGGGACGCGGTCAGCGACCGCGTGCCGGCGGTCTCCCTGCCCGGCGGGGCCCCCGTCGCCCGCGCCACCTCCTCACCGTTCATCGGGGCCGAGGACATGCACCTCGTGTCCAGGGGACTCCCGCTCACCGGCATGGAGTGGGAGGTGCAGCCCGACGGCCTGCGCCGCCTGCTCACCTGGCTGCACACCGAGTACACCGGTCCGGCCGGGGTCGCGATCTACGTCACCGAGAACGGTGCCGCCTACGACGACGAGGTGGGCGACGACGGATCCGTCCACGACGTCGACCGGGCCGACTACATCGAGGACCACCTCCGCGCCGTCCACGCGGCGATCCAGGAGGGCGCGGACGTCCGCGGGTACTTCGTGTGGTCGCTCATGGACAACTTCGAGTGGGCCTACGGCTACGAGAAGCGGTTCGGGATCGTCCGGGTCGACGTGGACACCCTGGTGCGCACTCCCAAGCTCAGCGCGCACCGGTACTCCCGCGTCGCGCGCACCGGACATCTCGAGCCACCCCTCATGATCGGTGAGGGAAGTCGTGGACATCGATCGGCACGAGATACGGTCGGCCCGTGAGCTCCGAGAACGCCGTAGGCACAGCCGACGGTGTCGGCTCCTCGGGTGACGGGCCCACGCTCTCCGGCGACGGCATCGGCCGGACCCCGCTCCGGCACAGCCGGCGCGGCGCCCCGACCATCCGTCAGGTCGCCGCGCTCGCCGGGGTCTCCAGGGCCACGGCGTCGCGGGCCATCAACGGCGGTCACCTGGTCAGCGACCAGGCCCGGGCCGCCGTCGAGGCGGCCGTGGCCGAGCTCGGGTTCACCCCCAACCCGGTCGCGCGAAGCCTCGCCACCCGACGCACCGGATCCGTCGCCCTGATCATGCCCGAGCCGAAGTCCCGGGTGCTCACCGACCCGTTCTTCTCCTCGACCATCGACGGTCTGGCCCGCGACCTGGAAGACGCCGACCTTCAGCTGGTGCTGCTGATCGACCGCCGGGTGGGCCGGTTCGACAGACTCGCGCGGTACCTCATGGCGGGTCACGTCGACGGGGCGGTCATCGCCTCCCACCACGGCAAGGAGCCCCTCAACCGGATGCTCGTCGAGTCGGGGTTCCCCTGCGTGTTCCTGGGTCGTCCGCTGGACGTCCCCGAGCAGGCGAGGTACGTGGACGTCGACAACGCCCTGGGCGCCCAGCTGGCCACCGAGTACCTGATCAGCAAGGGACACCGGCGCATCGGCACGGTCTCCGGCCCCGCCGACATGTCCGCCGGCCTCGACCGGCTCGCGGGATGGCGCCGCGCGATGACGTCCGCGGGCCTGCCCGACGACGCCGTCGAGATCGGCGACTTCACGTCCGAGGGCGGGGCACGGTCGATGGGCGCCCTTCTCGATGCACATCCCGACCTGGAGGCGGTGTTCGTCGCGTCGGACATCATGGCCGCCGGAGCGATGCGTCAGATCGCGTCGGTGGGCAAGACGGTGCCGGACGACATCGCCGTCTTCGGGTTCGACGACATCGGCGTCGCCCAGACCACCGAACCGCCGCTGTCCACCGTCGCCCAGCCGGTGCAGAGGATGGCGGCGCGAGCCAGCGCCCTGCTGCGCGAGGTGCTGACCGAGGGCGAGAGCGTCTCCTGCGAGCCGATCTACTTCGCCCCGCGGCTCGCGCTGCGCGAGTCGGCCTGAGGTCAGCGACCGCCCTCGAGCGTGTCGAGTCTCGCGCGGAGCCAGGAGCGCGCCGCCTCCTGCACGGCCGACACCGAGCGGAGGGCATGGTCGCCTGCGACCACCACCACGGTCCGGTTCGGGCCGCCGGGCGGCACCCCGAACGGGTCACGCCCTCCCTGCACGACGAGCGTCGGGACCGCCACCCCGTCGAGCTCGGGGAGCCGACTCGCCGCCGCCTCCCGGCCCGCCCGCGCGGGCGGCCGGAGCGGGAAGGCGAGGCAGAGCACGCCCGCCGCACCGGTGGCCTCCGCCGTGCGGCAAGCCACGCGCGCACCGGACGAGCGCCCGCCGACCACCAGGGGGAGGCCCCCGAGCTCGTCGCGGCGCAGCTCGGCAAGGACCGCGACCCATCCGGCGTCGAGGACGGGTGCCCGCGGCGGTGACCGGCGTCCCGCCACCCGGTACGGCTGCTCGACGAGTGCGACGACGAGGTGCTCGGCGAGCGCCACCTCCCTCAGCGCGACCAGGTCGGGCGCACCGACTCCCCCACCGGCGCCGTGCCCCAGCACGAGCAGTCCGCGTGCATCCGCCGCCGGGTGCAGGTGCGCGGCCGCGGGCCCGTGCGGCGTGTCGATGCTGATCACTGGCACGTCACCCATGATCCTCCGTCCGGGTGAGGGCACCACGGCTCTCACGGCCGGTCGCGCATCCCTCCGGTCCCCTCCGTGACGACCCCCCAGACCTGGGCCGCTGCCGCGCGGATCAGCGCGGTGTCCTGGCCTGCGGTGAGCATCCGCGCACCCTGCCCCGCCCAGTGCACGGCCATCTCCGGATCCGAGCAGTGCAGCCCGGCCACGAGGCCCGCCTCCCGGCACGTGGTGATGATCCGCTGGATGAGCGCCTCCATGTCCGGGGAGTCCCGGTAGGTGCCGCGACCGTACCCGCAGCCGAGCGCCAGGTCGTTGGGACCGATGTAGACCCCGTCGATGCCCGGCACCGTCACGATCTCCTCGAGCGCATCCACCCCGCCCTGGGTCTCCACCATCACCAGGCAGATGGCCGAGGCGTCCTGCGCGGCCGGTGGGAGCGCGCCGTCCGCGCGGCTCTCACTCCACATCGGGCCCCAGCTGCGCTCCCCCGCGGGCGGGAACCGACACGCCGCGGCGGCGCGACGGGCGTCGTCGGCGCTGTTGACCATCGGGACAAGCACCGCGCTCGCCCCGGTGTCCAGCGCCCGCATGATGGCGGCAGGCTCGTTCCACGGCACCCGGACCACGGGGGCGCGATCGGCGGCGCGCATCGCCTGCAGCATCCGGGGCAGCTCGCTGAACGTGGCGACGCCGTGCTGCAGGTCGAGGCACACGTAGTCGAACGGGGTGGCGGCCAGCAGCTCGGCGACGGACGGGTCCGGCAACACGCTCCACAGTCCGTAGGCGGGGCGGTCCTGCGACCAGAGGGCCCGCAGGTGACCTGCGGTACGGGCGACGACGCCGTCGCTGGCGGCCATGTCGGTCTCCTTGGTGTGCCGGTGCGGTTCGGTGGGTGCGTGTCCGGTGGGTGCGGTCAAGGTCAGTGGGACTCGCGGTGCACGTCCCCGCCGCTGGACCCGATCAGGAAGTCCAGATCGGCCCCGGTGTCGGCCTGCTGGACGTGGTCGATGTACAGCCGCTCCCACCCCCGGGTGGGCTTGGCGTAGCCCGCGACCGCGGCGGGTGCCGGCTCGCGGGCGGCGAGCTCGGCGTCGGTCACGTCCAGGTGCAGGCGCCGTCCCGGGACGTCGAGCTCGATCCAGTCCCCGTCGCGAACCAGGGCGAGCGGCCCGCCGGCGGCGGCCTCCGGGGCCACGTGCAGCACCACGGTGCCGAACGCCGTGCCGCTCATCCGGCCGTCGCAGACCCGGACCATGTCGCGGACGCCCGCCTCGAGCAGCTTCGTGGGGAGAGCCATGTTGGACACCTCCGGCATGCCGGGGTAGCCCTTGGGCCCGCAGCCGCGCAACACCAGGACGGAGGTGGCGTCGACGTCCAGGTCGGGGTCGTCGATGCGCGCGTGGAAGTCCTCGATGGAGTCGAACACCACGGCGCGTCCGCGGTGGACCAGCAGCTCGGGCGACGCCGCGGCCGGCTTGACCACGCAGCCGAGCGGGGCGAGGTTGCCGCGCAGGACGGCGATGCCGGCGTCGGGCTGGAGGGGGTTGGCCCGGATCCGGATCACCTCCGCGTCCCAGATCGTCGCCCCGTCCAGGTAGTCCACCAGCGGACGGCCGGTCACGGTGAGGGCCGCGGGGTCGAGCAGGTCCCGAACCTCCCGGAGCACCGCGAGCAGCCCGCCCGCCCGGTGCAGGTCGTCCATCAGGAACCGGCCGGCGGGCTGCAGGTCGACCAGCAGCGGCACCCCTGCCCCGGTCCGGTCGATGTCGTCGAGTGTGAGCTCCACGCCGAGGCGCCCGGCGAGGGCGAGCAGGTGGACCACGGCGTTGCTCGAGCCACCGATGGCCGCGAGCGCGACGATCGCGTTGAGGAAGGATCCGCGGGTCAGCACCGCCGACGGCCGCCGGTCGGACTCGACCATCTCCACGGCGAGCACCCCGGTGTCGTGCGCGGACTCGAGCAGTCGAGCGTCCGGGGCGGGGATGCCCGCGATCCCCGGGAGGGTCGTGCCGAGCGCCTCGGCGAGCAGGCCCATGGTCGAGGCGGTTCCCATGGTGTTGCAGTGCCCGGTGCTGCGGATCATCGCCGACTCGGAGCGCATGAAGTCCTCGCGGGTCATGGTGCCGGCCCGGACCTCCTCGTTCAGCGCATAGGTCGAGGTGCCGCAGCCCAGCGGGAGGCCGCGGAAGGTGCCGGTGAGCATCGGCCCGCCGGGGACCACCACGGCGGGCAGGTCGACGGAGGCAGTGGCCATGAGCAGGGACGGGATGGTCTTGTCGCACCCGCCGAGCAGGACGACGCCGTCGATCGGGTTGGCGCGCAGCATCTCCTCGGTGGCCATCGCTGCCATGTTGCGCCAGAGCATCGCGGTGGGCCGCACCTGGGTCTCGCCGAGGGAGACGACCGGAAGGTTGAGGGGGACCCCGCCGGCCTCCCACACCCCGCGCTTGACGGCCTCCGCGACGTCGTCGAGATGGACGTTGCAGGGCACCAGGTCCGAGGCGGTGTTCGCGATGGCGATGTGCGGTCGGCCGTCGAACGCGCGGTCGGGGAGGCCGCGGCGCATCCAGGCCCGGTGGATGTAGGCGTTCTTGCTGTCACCGGCGTACCACCGTGCGCTCCGACGTTCGGTCATCTTGCGTCCTCTTTCTCACTATCGGAACGACGGACTAGGATCCGGAACACCATGAACCCTAGCGCAGCCGATCCAGCCGCCAACCCCGCACAGTCGTCGCCCGCGGGGCCGGGCGCGGCGACCCACGCGCGGCTGGTCGGCTCCGACCGCGTGCTGGCGGTGCTGCGCGAGCTCGCCCAGCGGCCCGACGGCGCGAGCCTCGACGACATGAGTCGCGCCATGGGCAGCCCCAAGGCGACGGTGCACCGGGCGCTGGCCGCCCTGCGCCGGGCGGGGTTCGCCGGGCAGGACGGCCGCGGTCGCTACGTGCTCGGCGACGACTTCCTTCGGCTGGCCTTCGCGCACAACGAGGCACGGCCGGACAGCGTCCGGGTGACGCCCGTGCTCCGAGCGCTGTCCGACCGCTTCGGCGAGACCGCCCACTACGCCGTGCTGGACGACGACTCGGTGGTCTACCGGGCCAAGGCGGACCCGCCGACCGGCGGCGTTCGGCTCACCTCGACCGTCGGCGGCCGCAACTCCGCCCATGCCACCGCAGTCGGAAAGATGCTGCTCGCCCTCACACTGCCCGACGACGCCCAGGTGCGTCGCTGGGCCGCCGGGCGCGCCCTCGAACCGCGCACCCCGAACACCATCACGACGACCGACGCGCTGATCGCCGAGCTGGCCCGCACCCGGGCGCGCGGGTATGCGACCGACGAGGAGGAGAACGAGGCCGGGATCGTCTGCGTCGCCGTTCCGGCGTACCTGCTCACCCCCGCCAGCCCGAGCGGGGCCGTCTCCGTCAGCGCCGTGGCCTTCCGGACCCCGCTGGAGACGCTCGTGGCCGAGGTCCCCGCCATCCGCGCGATGGTGGAGGCGTGACCACGCTGCGGGCGCGTCCCGCCACCGCCGCCACGCACGTCCTCGCCGAGGGGCCGGTCTGGGACGCCGACCGGGGCCTGGTGCACTGGGTGGACATCGACCTCGGCGAGGTCCTCACCGGCGTGCTCGAGGACGGGCGGGTGCGGGTCACCGACCGGCTCCAGGTGGACCGGACCGTGGGCGCCGTCGTGCCGTCGCGGGACGGTCGCCTGCTGGTGGCCGGCCGGACGTCGCTGTACGTCGTGGGAACCGATCGGGCGATCAGGCCGGTCGTCCCCGTGCTGCCGGACACGGACGACCGCAGGCTGAACGACGGCGCGTGCGACCCGGACGGGCACTTCCTGGTGGGCAGCCTGTCCCTCGGTGGGCCCTCGACCGACGAGGTGCTGTGCCGATGGGAGGACGACGGCTCGGTGACCACCCTGGACACCGACCTCCAGCTCTCCAACGGCCTGGCGTGGTCCCCGGACGGCCGGTTGCTCTACTCGGTGGACACCCTCCCCGGCAGGATCTGGGTCCGTGACTACTCCACGGACGTCGTCGGGCCGCGGCGGGAGCATCTGCGGATCGACGGCTTCCCCGACGGGATCTGCACCGACTCCGAGGGGAACCTGTGGGTCGCGGTGTGGGGCACCGGCCAGGTGCGCTGCTACGCGGAGGACGGCGGCCTGCTGCACACCGTCGAGGTGCCCGCCCCGCACACCAGCGCCGTGGCATTCGCGGGCCCCGAGCTGGACACCCTGCTCATCACGACGGCATCCGCCGAGCTCGATCCGGCGCAGCGCGCGCGGTACCCGCTCTCGGGCGCGCTCTTCACGGCGCGGGTCGGGACGCTGGGCGTGCACGGCGCCCCCACCACACCGTGGAACGGCCAGGCCCCGGCCGATCACCACCCATCCCATCCGGAGGTCTAGCCCATGCGTGCATTCGTCGTCATCTCACCGGGGATCGCGAGCGTCCAGGACGTGCCCGAACCTGTCCCGGCACCCGGCCAGGTGGTCGTCGACATCGCCCGGGTCGGGGTGTGCGGAACCGACGTGGAGTTCTTCAGCGGGGAGATGGCATACCTGCACGCCGGCCACGCCGAGTACCCGATGCGGCTGGGCCATGAGTGGAGCGGCACGGTGTCCGCGGTGGGCGACGGCGTCGACCCGGCGTGGGTGGGTCGACGCGCCACCGGTGACACGATGCTCGGCTGCGGCGAGTGCGACCGTTGCCGCGCGGGGCGCTGGCACGTGTGCGCCGACCGGTTCGAGATCGGCATCCGGGGCGGCTTCCCCGGTGCCCTCGCCGAGCAGATGGCGGTGCCCGCCACCTCGCTGCACCCGTTGCCCGACGAGGTCGACGACGTCGCCGGGGCCATGGTCGAGCCGGGCGGCAACGCCCTGCGCTCCGTGTGGGGCGCCGACCTGCACCCGGGCGACCGCGTGCTCGTCGCCGGCCCTGGGACCATCGGGTTGCTGGTGGCTCAGTTCGCCCGTGCCGCCGGGGCCGAGGTCCACCTGTTGGGTCGGTCCGAGCGGACGCGCGCTTTCGCGGGGACCCTGGGGTTCGAGCAGGTCTGGACGCGCGAGACGCTGCCCGCCCTGCCATGGCACGCCGTGATCGACGCATCGAACAGCCCTGAGATGCCGCGGGCGGCCGTCGAGCTCGTCGAGCCGGGACGACGGGTGGTGTTCGTCGGGATCGCACCGGCCGCCGACCCGGTGAGCTCCAACGACGTGCTGCTCAAGGACGTGACGGCCGTCGGCATCCTCGGCGGCTCCTACGGGCTGGCCGGGACCATCGAGCGGTACGCCTCCGGAGCCGTCGACCCGCGTCCACTCGTCGCGGCGACCGTGGGTCTGGACGGGGTCGCCGCGGTGCTCGCGGGCCATCGCCCGGGCGGCGCCGGCCAGGGGCCCAAGATCCAGGTGGACCCCCGGGCCTAGCGGCTACGGACCCGAACGGCCCCGTGCCCGCGAGCCGGCCACCGCCAGGGCGATCACGAGGGCCGCGGCCGCGAGCGCCAGCCCGGTGACACCGAGGACGACCGCACCGAGGTTGGTCCCCGCGTCGCTGCCGGGCGACATGGAGACCCCTCGGAGGTCCGTGGTCGCCGTCGGCGTCGGGCTGGTCGTCGACGTGGCCCTAGGGGTGGGACTCCGGTCGGGCTCCACCAGCCGCGGAGCGGGTCGGTTGTCGACTGCCGGCGGGTCGCGCGGCACGCGGTTGCGCTCCGGAGGCGTGGTCGTCCCGGATCGCTCGGCGGCCGGACCACCGAACCGCTCGGCCGCAGGCGGCGGGGCAGGGGCGGGCGCGGGCGCCGGGGCGGGTGCAGGTGCAGGTGCCGGGGCGGGCGCAGGTGCCGGCGCAGGTGCCGGCGCAGCGGGCTGCTCGGGCGCGGGTTCCGGCCGGGGCGGGGCGGGAACGGGTGCAGGGGGGCCGCCGCGGTCGTCGTCGCGGTCGTCATCCCGGTCGTCATCCCGGTCATCGTCCCGGTCGTCGTCGCGGCCGCGGTCCCGGTCGTCGCGGTCGCGCAGGAGGTTGCTGATGGCGGACCTCAGGTCTTCCCGAAGCCCCTCGTCGTCCCCGTCACCGAGCACCTGGGCCGTGACCGGCCCCGCGGTCAGGGCTGTCGCGTGCGTCGGCAGGGTGACGACCGAACCCGCAGCGAGCAGCCCCACGCCGACGGTGAACGCGATCGCAGTGCCTGCCCTGGGCCCACGCGGGCGCGCCCGGTGGCGCGAACCTGAACGAGTCACCTGTTCATGGGGGTGTGCCGGGAGCATGAGGCGCCTCCTGGAGCGTGGGGACGACGGCGGGGTGATCCGAGGAGAGTCCCGCCGCGGCTCTTCTTCTACCCGCTCTGACACAACGGGTCTGTTGCTGCGCGGTCGAGCGGCTGCTCTGTCATCCGTCGATGCTCACACGGGTGCCACCACCTCGCGAACCGATCACGGTCGGCCGCGCCCACCCGCCCGTCGCCTCCAGCCCTGCTCACCTACCCTGGCCCGATGGTGACGCTTCCGCTCCCGGTCGCCTCGGCCCTCGATCCCCCGCCGGGTCCGGGGTGTGAGGCGCTCGGCGACGGCCTGCTGAAGGAGCCCGTCTACGCGGTCACCAGCCTGGCCTTCGTCGTCGCCGCCGCGGTGATCCTCATCCTCGCCCGGCGGCGGCGACGACGGCTGGGGGCGGGCGCGGTCGCCGCCGTGGAGATGCCCTCCGCGGGTGCCTACGCGCTGCTCGTTGCCGGCGTCGGGGTCGGGTCCGTGATCCAGCACGGTCCGGACCCGGGATGGTCGGACGTCGCGCACGACCTTCCGCTGCTCGCCACCCTGGCCTTCGTCGGGGCGGATGCCGCCGCTGACCTCACCGTCCGGCGCCGCGCCTGGTGGTGGTGGGTCGCGCCGACCGCACTCCTGCTGCCGCTGGTCATCGCCGCGCCCCGTCCGGGTGACCTGGTCCAGGTGGGGGTGGCCGTGATCGCGATCGGGCTCACGGGCGTCCGCGCGTGGGCGCGACCGCAGCTGAGGCGGGCGGTGGGCTGGTCGCTCGCGCTGCTCGCGGTGGGGGGAATCATCGGGACGCTGTCGCGGCCCGGTGGACCCCTGTGCGATCCCGAGAGCATCTGGCAGGGCCACGGCGCGTGGCACATCCTCGCGGCCACCGGCCTGGCCGTCCTGGCCCCCGTGATCGGACGCACCACCCCCGTCGAGACGACCGATGGCGGCCCGCGGGTGAGGCGGCAGCCCTGACCGCGGGACGGTGGCCCCTTCCGCCGAGCCTCCGGGGGGCCGACAATGCAGGGCATGACCTCCCCCCGCGCACGTTCCCTGTCCGTGGTGATCGGGACGGGGGTGGCCGCCGTGGCGGTGATCGCGGCCCGGCGGTGGATGGCGTCGTGGGGCAGCACCCCGGAAGAGCGGGCCCGCGAGCTGCCCGGCGATGACATCATCGCCGACCCGTTGATGGTGGTGACCCGCTCGATCGCGATCGACGCGCCCGCGGAGGCCGTGTGGCCGTGGATCGCCCAGATCGGCTCGTCGGGCCTGGGGCGCGCCGGCTGGTACTCCTACGACAGGCTCGACAACGGCGGCGTGCCGAGCGCCGACCACGTGCTGCTCGACGTCCCCGAGCCGCAGGTCGGCGAGGCCCTGGTGGGCGACCCGGACTTCGCCTGGACCGTCCGCAGCATCGACTCAGGCCGTTCCCTGGTGCTCGACATCCGGCCCCCCGGGAAGCTGGACGTCCACGCCACCTTCGCATTCCTGGTGGACCCGGTCGATGAGAAGCGGTGCCGACTCGTCGAGCGGTCCTGGTGGGACATGAGGCCACGCTGGGCGGGCGTGCCGTTCTCCCTGGTGTTCGAGCCCATCGACTTCGCGATGATGCGCAAGCATCTGCTCACCGTGCGCAATCGCGCCGAGGCGGCGCATCGCGCGAGCCGGTAGCCCGGACGCACGGCAAGGCCGGCCAACGCGGCCCGGTGGCGGGTCGCGTCCCGCGCGGTCCGCGCCGTCGCCGCCTCAGATGAAGAATGTGCCGTTGGACTCGCTCGCCTCGCCGAGGAACATCGCGACCCCGCCGAGCTCCACGCCGTCGATGAGGTCCTCGGCGCGGATGCCGAGCAGGTCCATCGTCATGGTGCAGGCGACCAGGCGCGCTCCCCCTGCCTGCGCCGAGGCGATCAGCTCCGGCAGGCTGGGCACCTTGTTCTTGCGCATGATCTTCTTCATCATCGCCGTGCCGCCCCCGAGCATGTTCAGCTTCGACAGCCTCATCTGGGCTGGCCCGGACGGCATCATGGCGCCGAACGTGCGGTCCATCGCCGAGCGTCGGGCCTTCGGCGGATCGGTGCGTCGCAGCGTGTTGAGACCCCAGAACGTGAAGAACATCGACACGTCGTCGCCCATCGCGACGGCCCCGTTGGCGATGATGAACGCCGCCAGGGCCTTGTCCAGGTCTCCGGAGAACACGACGAAGGACTTCTTGTCCCTGCCCGACGACGCCCGGCCGGCGGTCCCGTTCGTCGCGGCCGGCCCGGTGCCCTTGCGGAACCGCGCGGCGAAGCCGGGACCCTCGGGGGTCATGGACAGCAGCTGGTGCCCGTTGCGGCGCGCCCAGGCCGGCGCGTCCAGCCGGAAGCCGCGGTCCGACACATGCGCAAGGACCTCGTCTCCGGGCGCGAGGGACGCGACTGCGTCCCGGAGCTTCATGATCGGACCCGGGCAGGCCAGGCCGGTGCAGTCGAGGTCGACGACGACGCCGCTGCCGTGCACGGCGACCTCGCGTGCGGCCTCCGCGTACGAGATCACCGGCTCGACCGAGTCGACCTCGCTCGGCGCGACGTCGTGGAAGGCGCGGAAGGTGATCGCTCCACCCGACAGCGTGCGCACGTCGGTGAACCCGCGCTGGACGAGCGACCGGTAGGCGAGGTAGCTGCGGAACCCGACGGCGCAGTACAGCCGGATCGGTGTGTCCCGCGCCCACTCCGCCTGCGCCTCCCGCAGCGTCTTGAGCGGGACGCTCTCGGCCCCGGGGACGTGCCACAGCGCGAACTCGTCGGCGCCGCGGACGTCGATGATCCGGGCGCCGTCGGTCGCCTCGGGGTAGTCGCCGGCGTACCAGAGCTCGACGTCGCCCCGCACGACGTTCGACGCGACGAAGCCGGCCATGTTCACCGGGTCCTTGGCCGACCCGAACGGGGGTGCGTAGGCGAGCTCGAGGTTCTCCAGGTCGAACACCGTCAGTCCGGCGCGGAGGGCGGTGGCGAGCACGTCGAGCCGCTTGTCGACGCCGTCGAAGCCGGCGATCTGCGCCCCGAGGAGGGCACCGTCGTCGGGCGCGAAGAGGACCTTGACGTGCATCATCGCGGTGCCCGGGTAGTACCCGGCGTGGCCGTGCGGGTGGGTGGTGACGGTGCGGAACGCAATCCCCGCGGAGGTGAGCTGCTTCTCCGAGGCGCCGGTGCCGCCGGCCACCATGTCGAACACCTTCACGATCGACGTGCCCTGGGTGGACTCGAAGACCGTGCTGCGGCCGCAGATGTTCTCGGCCGCGACCCGCCCTTGCCGGTTGGCCGGCCCCGCGAGCGGGATGAGCCACGTGCCGGGGAGGACGGTGTGGGCCACCTCGATGGCGTCCCCGGCCGCCCACACGGACGGATCGGAGGTGCGCATGTGCTCATCGACCCTGATCCCGCCGCGCGGGCCGATCTCGAGGCCGGCCGCGACGGCCAGGTCGACGGTCGGACGCACGCCCGCGGCCAGGATGACCATGTCCGTCTCGATGACGGTGGAGTTCTTGAGCTCGACCAGCACCCGGTCGCCAGGACCGGTCGAGAAGGCCGCGGCCGCCGTGCCGAGGTGCAGCGCCACGCCGTGTGCGCGGAGGTAGTTCTCCATCGCGGTTGTCATCTCGCGGTCCAGCGGCGGCATGATCTGGTCGGCCATCTCCACGATCTCCACCGTGACGCCACGCTCGTGCAGGTTCTCGGCCATCTCGAGGCCGATGTACCCGGCACCGATCACCACCGCGTGGCGCACGCCCCCGACGCGGTCCTTGCCGCCGTCTCCGTCGACCGCCTTCTTGATCACGTCCATGTCGCCGATGCGCCGCAGCACGTGCACGGCAGGCAGGTCGACGCCAGGCAGGTCCGGCCGGATCGGGGAGGAGCCGGGGGCGAGGGCGAGGGCGTCGTAGCTCTCGTCGTACTCCTCGCCCGAGTCGAGCACCCGGGCGCGAACGGACTTGGCGGCGCGGTCGATCGAGAGCACCTCGACGCCGTTGCGCACGTCGATGTCGAGCGACTCGCGAAGGCTCTGCGGCGTCTGCAGCATGAGCCGATCGCGTTCCTTGATCGCCTCCCCGATGTGGTACGGCAGACCGCAGTTGGCGAAGGAGACGTGGTGCCCCCGTTCGAACACCACGATCTCGGCGGACTCGTCCAGGCGGCGGGCCCGGGCCGCGATCGACATACCTGCTGCGACTCCGCCGACGACGACGATCTTCATGGGTGCTGTGTCCAGTTCTGATGGGTTGTGTCCACGGTACGCCGGGGGGTCACGGCCCCGGCGGGACGTTCGTCGCGTACCCCCCGGGGTATATGCGCGGCTACGTCGGAAAGCGGCGGGACGTCAGGCGGAGGAGTCCGCCGCCCGGGGGAGCCGGATCGTGATGGTCGTCCCGCCCCCCGGCCCCGAGGCGGCCTCGACCGTCCCACCGTGGGCGGTGACGACCTGCCGGGTCACCGCGAGGCCGATCCCTGACCCTGTCACCTGCTGGGCCGCCCGGCCCCGCCACAGCCTGTCGAAGACGCGGGAGAGGTCCTCGGGCGCGATGCCCGGTCCCGTGTCGGCGACCTCGAGCACGGCCTGCCGCCCCTCGACACGCACCACGACGTCCACGCGGTCACCCGCACGGCAGTAGCGCGTCGCGTTGGCCAGCACGTTCCCGAGCGCCTGATGGAGCCGGTCGGGGTCGCCACGCACGGTGACCGACTCGGCGAGGTGCGCGGCGACCACCAGGCCGGCGGCGCGCATCTGCGGCTCCTGACCCGCGATCTCGGCCCGCGCAAGCCCCGCGAGATCGACGTCCCGGGCCACGGGCACCTCGGCGGACTCGACCGCTGCGAGCTCGGCCAGGTCGCTGACCACGCGTCCGAGCCGGAGCGACTGGTCGTGCAGCCGGGCGAGGCGGTCGGGCGCCGGGTCCACGAGGCCGTCGCGGAGCTCCTCGAGCCCGGCCTGCAGCGCGGCAAGCGGCGTGCGCAGCTCGTGGGCGACGTCGGCCGTCATGGTCTGGCGGTCTCGTTCGGAGCGCGAGACGGCGTCGGCCATGGCGTCGAAGGTCTCGGCGAGCTCGCCGATCTCGCCCGGCCCGGACAGCTCGGCGCGCGCCCGCCGGTCCCCGCCCGCGAAGCGGCGCGCCGCCGACGTGATGGTCCGGATCGGCCGGGTGAGCATCCGGGTGACGATCCAGCTCGCGGCGGCCGCGAGCAGCAGCGCGACGACGGCGGCGCTCGCCACCCACGTCCAGGCGATGTCACGTCCGGTGGTTCCCGGCCGCGAGGCGAAGACGAGCCGCACGGAGCCCGCGCGTTCCCCGTCGACGACAATCGGGGCGCTCACGGCCCCGCTCGCCTGGGCGCCCCCGCCGGGACCCTTTCCGGGCGACATCGCCCCCATCCCCCCGCCGACCGCCCGGCCGTCGGCGTCGAGCACGAAGAGCCGTGCCCCGACGGCCTCGGCCACCGCTCCGGCGCGGCTGAGCTCGATCCCCGCCCACCCTGCGGACTGCTCGTAGGCATCGCCCACGGCCTGAGCCGCGCCCGCCGCCGCCTGCCGCCGATCGGCCTGCTCGACCACCTGGAGCCCCTGCCCGACGGCGACCAGAGCCGCCGCCGTCATCACGAGCACCGACATGGCGGCGACCGCCGCGAATGCGAGAAGCATCCGGCGCCCGAGCGGCTCGAGACCCACCCCGGGCCGGTTCACGTGAGCTCGTCCCGGGGCAGGCCAAGCCGGTACCCGACGCCCAGGACGGTCTCGACGACGGCCGCGCCGTCCGGCCCCAGCTTGTGCCGGAGGTTCTTCACATGGGAGTCGATGGTGCGCTCGTACCCGGCGTACTCATACCCCCGGACCCGGTTGACCAGCTCGTACCGGGAGAACACGCGGCCGGGAGCGGCCGCGACCGCCGCGAGCACGCCCCACTCGGTGGGCGTCAGGTGCAGCGGCTTGCCGTCGAGCCACGCCTCGTGCCGGGGCTCGTCGATCAGCAACCGTCCGCCGCCGAAGCTCGCCGGCCCCGCCTCGGCAGGACCGGACCCGGCCCGGTGCAGCACGGCCTGGACGCGCAGCACCACCTCGTGGGGGCTGAACGGCTTGGTCACGTAGTCGTCGGCGCCGAGCCGGAGCCCGCGGATCCGGTCCTCGACGGCGCTCCGGGCCGTCAGCACGATCACGGGGAGACCACCCGTCGCACGGATCTCGCGCAGCACCTCGGTTCCGTCGACGTCGGCAAGCCCCAGGTCGAGCACCACCAGGTCCGGCGGGGAGCCGGCCAGCAGCCGGAGCGCCTCCGCCCCCGTCGCCGTGGTCAGCACCGAGATGCCGGCGCGCTCGAGGTAGCGGCGGAGGAGCTCGCGGATGTCGCGCTCATCCTCGACGACCAGCACGGTGGGCATACGCCATCCTGACCCACGCAGCCGCCCTCGCGTTGCCCTCCTGGCGGGTTGTGGTGCCCCAGGAGGGCATTCTCCACGCCGTCTCCACACCCATCCCAGCCGCACTGCAGACCGCTGCCGCACTGTCGAGAGGTACCGACCGCCGGTACACCGACCTGGAGGAGTACCCATGCGTGTTCGACCGATCACCACCGCCATCACGGGCGGCGCCCTTGCCGCCGTCCTCATCGCATCCCCGGCCATCGCCGCGACCACTCAGGGCGCCGAGGAGGGGCCTGCTCCCGACCGGCAGGCCACCCGGCCCGTCGGCGAGTGCGACGGCGATCGCGACGGCGACGGTGAGCGCCGCGGCCCGGGCGCACCGGGCAGGAGCGACACCGCACCGCGCGGCGACCGGGACGGCGCGGCTCGGGAGATGCGGGGGCCCCGCACCGGGATGGGCGGGGCAGCGGGGCTCGCCGACGTGCCGAGCGGCACGCTCACCGAGGCCCAAGAGGCGACGCTCATCGCGATGGCCGAGGAGGAGAAGCTCGCCCGCGACCTCTACGCGGCCTTCGCGGAGACCCACGCAGCCCCGGTCTTCTCCCGGATCGCCGACGCCGAGGCCCGGCACCTGGAGGCTGTGCGCGTCCTGCTCGGACGGTACGGGCTGGACGACCCGACCGCCGACCTCCCGGCGGGCACCTTCGCGACGAAGGCGGCCCAGGAGTCGCACGACGCCCGGCTGGCCGACGGCTCGTCGAGCCTGGAGGCGGCGTACGCCGTGGGCCGCGCGGTCGAGACGGCCGACATCTCGGACCTCGACGCCGCCCTGGCCGGGATCACGGCACCCGACGTGCAGCGCGTGTACGAGCGCCTGCTCGCCGCGTCGCAGCACCACCTCGGGGCGTTCGAGGGCTGACGGTCCACAGCTGGTCGCTGGCGGCCCTAGTCGCCCGCGATCAGCTTGGACACGTCGGCGGCCTCCATCGGAGCACCCAGCAGGTGGCCCTGCCCGCCGTCGAAGGACATCGAGCTCAGCTCCGCGAGCTGATCACCGTCCTCGATGCCGCCCGCGACGATCGTCATCCCGAGCGCATGGGCGGTCGCCACGACGGCCGCGACCACCTCCCGGTGCCGGTCGACATCGGTGAAGCGGTCGAGCTTGACGACCCGCACCGGTAGCCGGGGCAGCCGGGCGATGGAGGCGACCGAGGCGCCGAAGTTGTCCACCGCCAGCTCGACCCCGAGCGCCGCGAGCCGCTGCAGGACGGGTGCGATCGCCACCGCGCTCCCCACCAGGGTCCGCTCGCTGATCTCGAGGCGGAGCCTGTCCGCGGCGACGCCGTGCCGCTCGAGCGTCGATTCCACGACGTCCGGGAAGTCCGCCGCCGTCAGCTGCCCTGACGCCACGTTGACCGACATGAAGAGGCTCGGGCTCCAGTGCCCCGCCGTGGCCGCCCACTCGGCGAGCTGTGAGCACGCCGCATCCAGGACCCAGGCGCCGAGCTGGTTGATCACGCCGGTGCGCTCGGCCGCGGCAAGGAACTGATCGGGCGCCAGGGTGCCACGCTCGGGGTGGTTCCACCGCAGCAGGGCCTCGAAGCCCACCACCTGGTGATCGGCCAGCGACAGCAGCGGCTGGTAAACGAGGGAGAACTCGTGCTTCTCCAGGGCGTGCTCCAGCGCGACGGCCTCGGGAAGGAGGTCGCTGTCGCCCTCGCTCACCCGGAAGCTGTTCCGCCCGCCGTGCTTGGCCCGGTACATCGCCGCATCCGCCCGGGAGAGCAGGTCGAAGGGCACCGTCCGAGGATCGCGCGCGATCGCGACGCCGACGCTGGCGGACAGGGGCATCCGACGGGTGCCGTCGTCGTAGGCGACCGACAGGATCTGCACCATGCGGTCGGCGAGGTCCCTGACCACCTCGCGGTTCGGGACGCGCTCGCAGATGACCACGAACTCGTCGCCGGAGAGCCTCGCGACCATGTCCTCCCGACGGGCGACGACGCCCAACCGGTGCCCGACCTCCAGGAGGACCGCGTCACCGACCGAGTGCCCGTAGGTGTCGTTGATGTCCTTGAACCGGTCGATGTCGACGAAGAGCACTGCGACGAACCCCTCGACACGCTCCATCCGGGCGAGAGCAGAGTTCAGGTGCTCCATGACGAGGGCACGGTTCGCCAGGCCGGTGAGGGAGTCGTGGGTCGCCTGGTGCGCGAGGGCATGCTCGGCGGCCTTGAGGTCGGTGATGTCGCGGGTCGACGCCAGGACGCCCACGACGTTCCCCGCGAGGTCCCGGTCGGGACCCAGCCTGGTGTTGAACCAGCGGGTCCCGTCCGGCCCGGTGCTCGCGAACTCGAGCTCTCCCTGCTCGCCTGTCTCGATGACGCCCCTCAGGGCCGGCTCCCACTGGACGAGGACCTCGTCGGGCATCCCCCACTCCCGGTCGGTCTTCCCCATGATCTCGGCCGACGAGACCCCGTGGCCCTCCTCGCCTGCGGGATTGAGGTACTGGTAGCGCAGCTCGGTGTCGTACTTGGCGATCTGGTCCGTCGAGCTGTCGAGCACGGCACGCAGCTGCAGGCCGGCGAGGCGACGCTCCTCCTCCGCCATGATGCGGCGGGTGATGTCGCGGGAGATGCCGAAGGTGCCGACGATCGTGCCGTCCGCCTGGCGCAGAGGGAACTTGCTGCTGGCGACCCAGCTGTCCACCCGGTCGTGCCAGAGCTCGCGCTCCTCCTGGTTGAGGATCGGCACCCCGGTCTCGATGATCCGCTGCTCGTCCAGCCGGGCGGCCTCGGCGTGCTCGGGGGCGAAGAGGTCGTGGTCGGTGAGCCCGATCATCTCCTCCTGCGTCAGCCGGTGCAGCCGTGCGCACCCCAGGCTCACCCGCAGGAACCGGCTGAGCAGGTCCTTGAAGTAGATGACCTCGTCGGAGTCGTCGAGCAGGTTCCGGATGTAGACGCTGTCACCGAAGTTGTCGGCGGGGCCGTCTGCCCGCCTCATGGCGCACTCGTCGGACGTCATCGTCATCTCCCTCTCGGGCACCTGCACGCAACCGCTGCGCGTGCGCGTCCCGGCCCAAAGGTAGCGGTCGCGCGGGCACCTGCCGGGTGGTTCCGGCGACAACCTTCGAGTCGATCTCGCTGCTACGGTGCGCCCGGTCCGCCACGGTCGTCGAGCAACGCCCGGACCGCCTCGAGCTGCTCGAGCCGGGCACTGGGCGGGAGAGCCAGGGGCTGGAGGGCCAGCGTGGACACGCCGGCCGCCCGCAGCGCGCCCACCCGGTCGCGCACGTGCTGCTCGTCGCCGATCAGCGACGTGCTGCGGACCAGGTCCTCCGGGATCGCCTCGGCCGCGCCAGCCTTGTCCCCGGCGAGGAACCGGTCCTGGACCACGGCCGCGTCGGCCGCGAAGCCGTAGCGGGCGGCGAGATCCGCGTAGAAGTTCGCGCCGCGTGCCCCCATGCCGCCGATGTACAGGGCCAGCCGGTCACGGTAGGCGGCGAGCCCAGCCTCGACCGCGCCGCCGTCGTCGTCGCCCACGAGCAGCGGCATCGTCACCTGCACGTCGAGCTCCCCCAGACCCGGGTCGCGTGCGGCCCTGCCGGCGGCGAGCGCCTTCCCCCACGCCAGCGCGGCCCGCTCGGGGTGGAAGAAGAGCGGGATCCACCCCTCCGCGATCTCGGCGGCCTGAGCGACGCTGCGTGGGGTCAGCGCGGCGATCGCGATCGGGATGCGCGCCCGTCGGGGCCGGTTGACGAGCTTGAGGGGCTTGCCGAGCCCTGTGCCCTCGTCGGCCGGCAACGGGATGCGAACCTGGCGACCGTCGATCTCGACGGGTTCCCGGCGCCACAGCATCCGGCAGACCTCGACCGTCTCGCGGACCCGGGCCAGTGGCGCGGCGAAGGGTACCCCGTGGAAGCCCTCGACCACCTGGGCGCCCGACGCGCCGAGGCCCAGCTCGAAGCGTCCACCCGACACGTCGTCCAGCCCCGCGGCCGTCATCCCGATCACGCTCGGGCTGCGGGAGAACACCGGGAGGATCGCCGAGGCGAGCGCCACTCGCTGCGTCACCGCCGCCAGGTAGCCGAGCCTGCTCACCGCGTCGAAGGAGTACGCCTCCGCGACGGAGACCAGCTCGACACCGACCCGCTCGGCCTCCTGCACCAGGTCGACGGCCGCGGCGAAGTCGTCCGAGTAGTCGACGACGAGGCCCAGGCGCATGGTCCGACCTCGCTTCAGCCGGCGTTCGGTGCGGGCCACGTCAGCCTGCGACGCAGCCAGAGGGCGACGTACACGAGGCCGACGAGGACCGGCACCTCGATCAACGGACCGACCACGCCGGCGAGCGCCTGCCCGGAGGTGACGCCGAACACGCCGATGGCGACGGCGATGGCGAGCTCGAAGTCGTTGCTGGCCGCAGAGAACGACAGCGCCGTCGCCCGGGGATAGGTGAGCTTGAGCCACCGGGCGACTGCGAGCGAGCCGAACCACATGATCACGAAGTACGCCAGCAGGGGCAGCCCGATCCGCGCCACGTCGAGCGGCTCGCTCGTGATCGTCTCGCCCTGAAGGGCGAACAGCACCATGACCGTGAAGAGCAGCCCGTACAGGGCGATCGGCGCGATCCGTGGCAGCAGCGTGGTCTCGTACCACTCCTGCCCGCGAACCCGCTCCCCAATTGTCCGGGTCAGGTACCCGGCGACCAGGGGGATGCCGAGGAAGATCAGCACGATGACCGCGATCCCACCCATCGACACGTCCAGGTCGGTGGTCTCCAGGCCGAGCCAGCCGGGCAGGACCTTGAGGTAGAAGTACCCGAGCGCCGCGTACGTCAACACCTGGAAGACGGCGTTCAGGGCCACCAGGACGGCTGCCATCTCACGGTCGCCGCAGGCGAGGTCGTTCCAGATGAGCACCATGGCGATGCACCGGGCGAGGCCGACCAGGATCACGCCGGTGCGGTACTCGGGATGATCGGGCAGCATCAACCACGCCAGCGTGAACATGACGGCCGGCCCGATGATCCAGTTCAGCGCCAGGCTCGCGGCGATCATCCTCTTGTCCGCGGTGACCAGGCCGATCTCGCGATAGCGGACCTTGGCGAGCACGGGGTACATCATCAGCAGCAGACCCAGGGCGATCGGCAGGGACGTCGTGCCGATCTTGACGGCATCGAGCGCGTCGTCCAGCCCCGGAACCAGGCGACCGAGGACGATGCCGCCGATCATGGCCGTCGCGATCCACACCGGCAGGAACCTGTCGATCATCGACAGCCTGGCGACCACCGGAAGGGTGTCGCCGGCCGGGCCGGTGTCCCTCGAGCCGGGAGCGAGATCCGTCGTCTTGCCGTCGGTCGCGTGCATGGTCTCCTGGCCTACCCGGGCCACGGCCCGCTCGATCGGTGAACAGGTGACACGCTACGCGCCCGGGCTGGCACGTTGCCGGAGTGCGGTCGCGGCTACCCGGATGCAACGTTGTACGATCCGCCCGTGAGCAGTCGCCGGGGGTATCGGTCGGAAGTCGAGGGCGGTTCGCCGCCGACGCTGCACGACGTCGCCAGGATCGCGGGCGTGTCGTTCAAGACGGTCTCCAACGTGATCCACAACCACCCGCAGGTCCGCCAGGCAACGCGTGACCGGGTGCTCGCGGCCATCGCGGAGACCGGGTACCGGCCCAACATCGTCGCCCGCAACCTCCGGTCCGGACGCAGCGGCGTCATCGGCCTGGCCGTCCCCGAGCTGAGCCAGGCGTACTTCGCACAGCTGGCCGACGACGTCATCCGGGCAGCCGAGGCGCGCGGGCTCGTCGTGCTGGTCGAGCAGACGGGCGGGCAGCGGGCGCGAGAGCTCGACGTGCTGAGCAGCCCACGGCTCGCCCTGACCGACGGGATCCTCTTCTGCCCGCTCGGCCTGATCGGCGAGGACGCGCGGACCGTTCCGGTCGGCGGGCCACTGGTGATCCTCGGCGAGCAGGTGCTTGAGGACGTGGACCACATCACCATGCAGCACGAGGCCGCGGCTCAGGCGGCGATCGAGCACCTCATCGGGCTCGGCCGCCGCCGGATCGTGCTGCTCGGCGCCCACCCGAGCGAGGCGGGCGGGACCGCCGGCCTCCGCTTCGCGGGGTACCGCGCGGCCCTGAAGAACTCCGGGCTCACGCTCGACGAGGCGCTCGTGGTCCCGATCCAGACCTGGGACCGGAGCAACGGCGCGGCGGCGATGTCGCGCTTCCTGGAAGCCGGGCACGGGTTCGACGCCGTGTTCGCGATGAACGACGACCTCGCCCTCGGCGTGCTGCGCGCTCTTCAGGAGCATGGCCGTCGCGTGCCCGAGGATGTGGCCGTGATCGGCTTCGACGACGTCGACGAGGGTCGCTTCGTGTTCCCGAGCCTGTCCACGGTCGATCCCGGCCGCCGCCAGATCGCCGAGTTGGCCGTCGACATGCTCCTGGACCGCATCGCCAAGCCGTCGTCGGGCGTCGCGCCACGGGTGGTGGCCCCGCCGTTCCGGGTGATCGCGCGCGAGTCGACGCTGGGCCGACCGAGGCCGTGATGACCCTTGACACCTCTTCCTCGGGCGTTGCATGATTCACTTACAACGTTGTGTACAACGTTGTAAGCCCGCCCGAGTGCTTTCGAAAGGACCTCCGCAATGAAGCGAATCCCAGCGACCGCCGCGGCCTGCGTGGCACTCGCCCTCGGCCTCGCCGCCTGCTCCGAGCCGGCGGCGACCGACGACGACGAGGCCCCGGCCGAGGAGTCGGCCGAACCCGTCGCCCTGACCTTCTGGCACGGCTACACCGAGGCTGACGGCGACGTTCTCGAGCAGATCGTCGCGGACTTCAACGCCGCGCACGACACCATCACCATCACCACGGAGATCAACCCGTGGGCAGTGATCGACGACACGCTGCTGCCCGCCCTGTCGGCCGGCACGGGCCCGCAGATCGTCGCGATGCCCGCCGAGCGGCTGCCCGTGTACGCGGACCGTGGCGCCTTCGCGGAGCTGGACGACTTCTACGCCGACTTCGAAGGTACCGACGCGCTCAACCAGGGCGCGCTGGACATGGTCACCGTCGACGGCGTCGCCTACGGCGTGCCCACCGGGTTCGTGCCGCTCGCGATGTTCTACAACAAGGCGCTGTTCGAGGAAGCAGGCATCACCGAGCCCCCGGCCGACTGGGACGAGTGGGTCGAGACCGCCCGCGCGCTCACCAAGGACGAGGACGGGGACGGAACGCCCGAGCAGTACGGCGTCGTCCTGCCCGATCACGCCACGGTTGCCAACGGCGTCTGGCCGAGTCTGTTCTACGGCAACGGCGGCCAGATCGTGGAGGACGGGCAGGCGGTCATCGACTCGCCCGAGAACGCGGAGACCCTCGAGTTCTGGTACGACGCGATCGCGGAGGACAAGATCTCGCCCACCGGCGTCAGCGGCATCGACGGCGACGGCCTGTTCAGCTCGGGGCGGGTCGGCATGTACCTCGGTGGGCCGTGGATGGCCTTCATCGCGGAGGAGAACGGGATCGACTACGGCATCGCGGCTGTTCCTGCAGGTCCGGTCGAGCAGGCCGCCTCCGCCATCGGGGTGTCCATGGCGATCACCGAGCAGGCCGACGCCGCACAGCGTGCCGCGGCCGAGGAGTTCTTCGCCTACTTCCTTGAGCAGGAGCAGGCCGTCACCTGGGCGCTCGGCTCGGGTTGGCCTCCGTTGCGCACCGACGTCGACGAGGCCACCCTCTCGGAGAACCCGACCCTCGTCGCGCTCACCGAACAGGCGGAGTTCGGTCGGCCCCTGCTGCCGGGAGTCGTCAACAGCACCGACGTGCTGGCTGCGGTCGACGACCTGACCCAGCGCGCGATGGCCGGCGAGCCGATCCCTGAGCTCCTTGCTCAGGCGCAGGCCGCGATCCAGAGTGCGCTCGACAGCCAGTAGGTCAGACAATCACGGACACGCTGCCCTGGGATCGGCTCCTTCCCTCCCAGGGCAGCGTCCTGGGAGGGAAGATGACCAGCACACACCCCGGCGCCGGACGCCGGCCCGCCTACCGCGCCCCGGCCCAGCTGGGCGGGCGTCGCGAGCCGGATGGAGCGTCCGCACCGTCAACCCGCGGGCGACGCCGACCCCACGGAGCCGGCCGCCGACTGCGCACGGCCATCGGATTCCTGCTCCCGGCGATCGCGATCCTGAGCGTCTTCGTGGTGTGGCCGATGTTCTCGGCCCTGCGACTGTCGTTCACCGATGCCAGCGGGTTCGGCGAGGTGAGCGCCGTGGGGATGCAGAACTACCTGAGGGTCTTCACCGACCCGGAGATCCGGGATGCGCTCGGCAACACGGTCCTGTACGCGGTGCTCTTCACCCCCACCGCCGTCCTCGTCGCACTCGGCCTGGCGCTCCTGCTCAACCACCCCCGGCTGCCCTTCCGCGGGCTGTTCCGCACGTCCCTCTTCCTGCCGTTCGTCGTCTCGCTCGCGGTGGCCGCCCTCGCCTGGTCCTACCTGATCGACCCTCAGGTCGGGCTGCTGCACTACTGGCTGCGCGGCATCGGCATCGACCTCGGCAACGTTCTCCAGGACCCGAACCTGGCCATGCCGGCCGTGGCGCTGGTCGCGGTGTGGAAGAACTTCGGCTTCTACATGGTGATCTTCATCGCGGGGTTGCAGGACGTCCCGGCGTCCCTGTACGAGGCGGCGAAGATGGACGGCGCGGGCCCGCTGAGCCGGTTCCGGAACGTCACGGTGCCGATGCTGTCCAACACCACGGCCTTCGTCCTGATCTTCGCGCTGATCGCCGCGCTCCAGGCCTTCGACCAGATCTACGTCATGACCGGGGGCGGACCGTTCGGCAGCACCCAGACGATCGTGATGGAGATCTACCGGTCCGGCTTCCGGCGCCTCGAGCTGGGCTTCGCCTCGGCGCTGTCCTACGTGCTGCTCATCGGAACCCTGCTGCTGAGCCTCGCCCAGTTCGCCTTCTTCGGACGCAGAGAACATGAGCGGATCTGACGTGACCAGCCTCTCCCCGCCCCGTGTCGCCGTGCCGCGCACCGCACCGCGTCCCCGTCCTCGCCGCCGCGTGCGAGCGAGCACGGTGCTGCTCGGGCTCGCCACCGCCGTGGCAACCCTGGCCATCCTGCTCCCCTTGTTCATCGTGCTGTTCACGGCGTTCAAGCCGACGACCGAGGTGAACGCCTGGCCTCCGACGCTGATCCCGAGCGAGTGGACCTCGGCCAACTTCGAGCGGATCTTCACCGAGCTCCCGTTCGGCCGCCTGATTCTGAACAGCTTCGTGTTCGCCGGGGGCGTGACGCTCTGCGCCCTGGTCTTCGATTCGCTCGCCGCCTACGCGCTCGCCCGCATCGACTTCGCCGGCCGCAAGCAGGTGCTCATCGCCATCGTCGCCACGCTGATGATCCCCTTCCAGGCCACGCTCATCCCGGTGTACCAGCTGGTTGCCGAGCTCGGCTGGGTGAACACCTACGCCGGCCTGATCGCCCCGCGAGCGGCGGACGCGTTCGGCATCTTCTTCCTTCGCCAGTTCTTCCTGTCGCTCCCCCGTGACCTCGACAATGCCGCGCGGGTCGATGGCGCCTCTGAGTTCCGCGTCTTCTGGCAGGTCGTCCTGCCGAACGCACGCCCGGCACTGATGACGCTGGCCATCTTCACGTTCGTGAACAACTGGAACGACCTCCTCTGGCCGCTGGTGTTCACCACGCAACGAGAGATGGGGACGATCACCTCGGGGCTGACTCTGCTCACCGGTCCCGGAGGGATCATCCCCTACGGCGTGATGATGGCCGGTTCCTTGGTCGCCGTCCTGCCCCTTGCCGTCGCCTTCTTGATCGTCCAGCGCCGCTTCATCGAGAGCGTCGCCACCACGGGCCTGAAGTGAGCGCGGGGATGCGGTGGTTCGAGGACGGCGCCCTGCACTTCGGCGTGGGCATCGAAGACACGTTCATCCCGCAGACGCGGCCGGGCGAGCGACCGATCGACGAGTACGAGCTGACGGAGCACTACCGGCACTGGCACGCCGACCTGGCGCTCGCGGCGCAGGCGGGCGCCGGCTTCGTCCGGTGGGGCGTGCCCTGGTACCGGATCTGCCCCGAGCGGGGTACGTGGGACTGGGCGTGGCTGGACCGGGTGATGGCACGGTTCGCCGAGCTGGGCCTGCGGCCGGTCATCGACCTCATGCACTACGGCACGCCGCTGTGGCTGGAGCGGGAGTTCGCCCACCCCGACTACCCCAAGCTCGTTGCCGAGTACTCCGTGCGGGTGGCGGAACGCTACGCGGCCACGGTGACGGACTACACGCCCGTCAACGAGCCGATGATCCATGCTCTGTTCAGCGGCGCGTACGGGTACTGGCCCCCGTACCTGACCGGGGGCACCGGCTTCACTGCGACGGTCAACGCCCTCGCGGAGGGCTTCGTCCTCGCTCAGCAGGGCATCGCGGAGGTCCTCGGGCCGCGGGCAACCTTCATGCACGTCGACGCGGGCATGCGCTACGCAGGAGACGTCCACGGGGAGCACCAGGAGACGGTGGCTCGCCTACGGCACAAGGCCCACCTGGTGGAGGACCTGGTCACCGGACGGGTCGGTCCCGAGCACCCCCTCGCCGGTTGGCTGGGTGAGCACGGGATGCCAGACGCCGCCCTCAGCTGGTTCGCGGACCATCCGGTGCGGCCGGACGTGATGGGGGTGAACTACTACCCGCGGCACTCCACGGAGGTCTTCGAGGAGGGCGTGCACCACGATGGTGGCTTCGCCGATCCGAGGCCCACCACCGACGCCGGAGAGGCGGGCCTCGCCGAGCTCCTCACCGCGTACGAGGACCGGTACGGGGCGCCGGTCGCGCTCACCGAGACGTGCGTGACCGGGACCGTCGCCGAGCGGCTGGCCTGGCTCGACCGGTCCGTCGCCTGCGTGCACGGGCTCAGGGCTGCGGGCCACCGCGTCGTCGGCTACACCTGGTGGCCGCTGTTCGACATGTACGAGTGGACCTACCGTCATGGAACCGGTCCTCGTGAGGAGTCCCGGCTGACCATGGGCCTGTGGGATCTTGTGGAGGACCCGAGCGGTCTCCTGAGGCGTCCGAACGCCGTCGCCGACCGCTTCCACGAGCACGCGACGGCCAAGCCCACCCCCGGGCCCGAGCGAATGGAGCTGACATGACCGAGGTCCGACTCGCCGTCGACCCTGACCAGGCGATCGGGACGATCGACCGGAGGCTGTTCGGCTCGTTCGTCGAGCATCTCGGCAGGTGCGTGTACGACGGCATCTACGAGCCCGGCCACCCCGCTGCCGACGCCGACGGCTTCCGCACCGACGTGATGGACCTGGTCCGCGAGCTGGGGGTCACGACGATCCGCTACCCCGGCGGCAACTTCGTGTCCGGCTACCGGTGGGAGGACGGCATCGGACCGCGCGACCAGCGGCCGACCCGCCTGGACCTGGCGTGGCACTCCACCGAGACCAACCAGGTAGGACTGGACGAGTTCGCTCTCTGGGCCGAGCGGGTGGGCGCGGAGGTGATGATGGCGGTCAACCTCGGCACCCGGGGGGTCGCCGAGGCGCTGGACCTGCTCGAGTACACCGCCATCCGGTCCGGCACCACGTGGTCCGACCGGCGCATCGCCAACGGGCGGACGGAGCCCTATCGGTTCCGGATGTGGTGCCTGGGCAACGAGATGGACGGCCCCTGGCAGGTGGGGCACCGCTCGGCGGCGGAGTACGGCTCGCTTGCTGCGCAGGCCGCGAAGGCGATGGCGCTGGTCGACAGCTCCGTCGAGCTCGTGGTGTGCGGCAGCTCGAGCTCGACGATGCCGACGTTCGGCGAGTGGGAGCGCACCGTGCTCGAGCACACCTACGACGACGTCGACCTCATCTCGTGCCACGCCTACTACGAGCCGCACGACGGCGACATCGGCAGCTTCCTGGCCTCCCCGGTCGACATGGACCGGTTCATCGAGTCCGTCGTCGCGACGGCCGACCACGTGGGGGCGGTCAGGCGGTCGGCCAAACGGATCGACATCTCCTTCGACGAGTGGAATGTCTGGTACAACGAGCGCTTCGAGAAGGTCGACAAGATCACCGGCATCGACGACTGGCCGGTTGCGCCCCGACTCCTGGAGGACAGCTACTCCGTCGTGGACGCCGTCGTCGTCGGCGGCCTGCTGATCTCCCTGCTGCGGCACGCAGACCGGGTCCGCTCGGCCAGCCTGGCACAGCTGGTGAACGTGATCGCCCCGATCATGACCGAGCCCGGCGGCCCGGCCTGGCGTCAGACGACGTTCTTCCCGTTCGCCGTGACGGCCCGCCTGGCCCGTGGAACCGTGCTCGCGGCCCGACCGGTCTCACCGACGTACCCCACCCGCGACCACGGTGAGGTGCCGGTGGTCGACGCCGTCGTCACGCAGGACCCGGACGACGACCGGATCGCGCTCTTCCTGGTCAACCGCAGCACCGATGGGCCCGCAACCGTCACGGTCGACCTGAGTCGCACTGGAGCCACCGCCGTCGCCGAGTGCGTGACGCTCGCCGACTCGGACATGATGGCGCGCAACACCCTGGACGAGCCGGACCGGGTGGGCCTGATCGAGAACACGAGCGCGCGGCTGTCCGGGGGGTCGCTCACGGTGGAGCTGCCGGCCGTCTCCTGGACGGCCATCGCCCTGGAGTGACGCCGCGACTCGTCAGTTGAAGTAGTCCGGGTGCGGGCCGATCCGCGTGTTCGTATCGAGCGCGCCGACCTGGTCGAGCTCGGCATCGCTCAGCTCGACCGCGGCGGACGCCAGGTTCTCGGCGATGCGCGCCGGCGTCACGGACTTGGGGATCACGACGTTGCCGATCGCGAGGTGCCACGCGATGACCACCTGGGCCGGCGTCGCGTCGTGCTCCCGGGCGATCCCGGCGAGGGTCGGATGGGAAAGCATGTCCAGCTGCCCCTGACCGAGCGGCGACCACGCCTCGGTGACGATCCCCAGCCTCTGATGCACCTCTCGTAGAGCGCTCTGCTGGTGGAGCGGGTGGAGCTCGACCTGGTTGACCGTCGGCACCACGCCCGTCTCGTCGACCAGCCGCTGCAGGTGGTGCGGCTCGAAGTTCGACACGCCGATCGAGCGCACCCGTCCCTCTTCCCGCAGCCGGATCAGCGCGCGCCACGTCTCGACGAACCTCTCGCGCGCCGGCGCCGGCCAGTGGATCAGGTACAGGTCGAGCGTGTCGAAGCCCAGCTCGGCCATCGAGGTGTCGAAGGCCTTGAGCGCCTCGTCGAAGCCGTGGTCGTCGTTCTTCAGCTTCGTCGTGACGTAGAGCGAGTCACGCCCCACCTGGGCGACCGCGCGCCCGACCGCGGCCTCGTTCTCATACCCCGCGGCCGAGTCCACCAGGCGGTAGCCGGCACGGTGGGCCTCGATGACCGCGGCCTCCGCCTGCTCGGGCGTCATCTGGAACACGCCCAGGCCGAGCTGCGGAATCGTCGTGCCGTCGTTCAGTGGAACGTCTTTCACGCCGTGCGCCATCGGGTCTCCTCGGGGTCGTTGCTGCGGGCCGCGTCACTCGCGTCGCGTCACTTGATCGCGCCGGCTGCCATCCCCCGCTCGAAGAACCGCTGGAGGCTGATGTAGGCGACGATCGTGGGGAGGGCCGCCATGACCGCCCCGGCCAGGATCTTGGTCTGATCATCGGTGTACTGCGTCCTGAACGAGTTGGGCAGCTGGGTGACGACTTGCTGGCCCTCGGCCTGCCCCAGGAGCACCAGGGGCAGCAGGTACGCGTTCCACGAGTTGATCAGCACCAGCACGACGATGGCGACGCCCATCGGCCTGGCGAGCGGCATGAGCACGTGCCAGAACTGCCGCCACGTCCCGGCCCCGTCGATGCGGGCCGCCTCGAACAGGGCGTCGGGGATGCCGTCCACGTAGCTCCTGGTGAGCAGGACGGTGAACGGGATCTGCAGCGCGGCCAGCGGGATGATCACGGCCAGATACGTGCCGGCCAGCCCGGTCCTCTGGGCGGCGATGACGAGCGGCGTCAGCAGCACGATCTCGGGCATGGTGAGCGCGCCCATCATCAGCCAGAAGTACAGCTCCTTGCTCCGGATACGGAGCTTGGAGAAGCCGAACGATGCCGCCATCGTCAGGAAGTAGACGATGAAGATCGTGGCGCCGGCGATGATGGCCGAGTTGATGAAGTACGACCAGAACCCGCTGAGTTCGATAACCGCCCGGTAGTTGCCCCAGCCGAGGCCCTGCAGAGATCCGTACACCATCGTGTACAGGGGAATGATGAAGGGGATCACCATGACGGCAAGGACGAGCGTCAGGATCACCCTGGGGAGCTGGCTCCGGGTCTCGAAGATCATCTAGCCGTTCACCTCCTCCGTCGCCTTGAGCTTCTTGCGCCGTGGAGTCCGCTCTCGTGCGCTCATACCCATGATGATCGACACCCCCAGGGCCAGGACGAGCAGCAGCATCGACAGCGTCGCCGCGTAGCCGAAGTTGCTGGACACTCCGAACAGCTGTGCGTAGATGTAGGTCCCCAGGAACTCAGAGGAGTTCGCCGGTCCGCCCCCCGTGATCAGGTAGGGGTAGTCGAACAGCTTCAGCGCCGTGATCGCGTTGAGGATGGCCAGGGCGACGATGGTGGGCCGCAGGCTGGGGATCACGACCGAGACCAGCACGCGGAGGTTGTTGGCGCCGTCGATGCGCGCCGCCTCGATCACCTCGGGATCGATCTGACCCATCGACGCGTAGAACAGGATGAACGCCATGCCGATCGAGCTCCAGATCTGCACGGCGATGATCACCCACAGCGAGGTGGACGGCTGGATCCAGTTGGGGGTGACGTTGCCCATCCCCAGCTGCGTCAGCAGGGAGGAGACCCACGGCGTCCAGCTGCGGAAGCCGACCCCGTCCACCTGGATCAGACCGATCTGCTGGAGGATCGCGTTGATCGGCCCGTCGACCGCGAACACCCGGCGGTGCACCGGGGACATGATGGCCGGCGCGATCACGACGGGGACGAAGATCAGCACCTTGAAGAGGGTCGAGGCGTACACCCGTGAGTGCAGCATCGCCGCGAAGACGATCCCCATGACGGTCTGAACCACGTAGGCAGCAATGAAGAACACCAGGGTGTGCCGGAGCGAGAGCCAGAACAGCCGGTCGTCGAAGGCCCTCGCGTACGAGGAGAAGCCCTCGATCGTGGCGTCTCGCCTGGGATTCCAGTCCCACGGCAGCAGGGAGAGGTAGCCGGAGTACCCGATGGCGAAGTAGATGAGCCCGAAGGACAGGACGAACCCGGGCAGCATCCAGCCGAACCCGGAGGGGATCTTGCTGCGCTGTCGGGCCTGCCCGCCGGACGTCCGGTGGCGGCGACCTGCGCCACCACCGGACGTCTGTGAAGCGGACGGATCCGGAAGGCTGTTCGGTTTGGAGTTCACCGACGTTGCCATACTGAGTCGTCCCTTTCCGTCCACTCCAGCGTCGGCGTCACTCCTCCGGCAGGTCGATCGAGTCGGCCTCCATCTGTGCTGCGATCTCAGCCGAGGGCACATCGCTGGTCAGGGCCCGCTGGACAGCGATGACCTGGGCATTGCCCGTCTCTGCCGCAATGTAGAGGTTACGGGATTCGGGTGTTGCGGCAGCCTCAGCGAACATCTCCACGAACGCCGGGATCTGCACGTCGGGCTCCACCAGGCCGAGGTTCTCCCAGTCCGGCTCGACGCCCTTCAGCGCCGGCACCAGGTCGATCGCGTTGGCCACGACCTGCTGGCCCTCCATCGTGGCGCTCAGCCACAGGATGAACGTCTTGGCAGCCTCGACGTTCTCGCTCTCTTCATTGATGCCGAGGCCGTAGTCCGCCTCCCCCACGTACTGCGGGATGTTGCCGTCACCGGAGAGGTCCGGGGACTTCATGGGGAGCATCGTGAAGGGCGCAGGGGTCGACATGCCCGCACCCTCCTGGGAGCCGACCATCGATCCCTCAGCGGCGTACTGGGCGTACCAGGTGCCCATCTGGACGATGGCGGCCTGCCCGGAGATGAAGGTGTTGTTGGCCTCGGGGTACTGCTTGATCGAGGTGGCGTTCTGGGCGATGATGCCGTCGTCCTGCATCTGCCGCATGATGTCGAGGGCCTCGATCATGACCGGGTCGTCCCAGCTCCGCTCCCCATGCAGGGCCTGCATGTAGTAGTCGGGCTCGATCGAGTTGGTGATCGTGCGCAGCAGCTCGGTCGAGAAGGTGTCGGTCGAGTTGGTGCCCATGGTGAGGCACTGCACCCCGGCCGACGCGAACGTGTCGCAGGCCTCCTTGAGCTCGTCATAGGTCTTGAGCTCGGTGGACACGCCGTTCGCCTCGAAGAGGTCCGCGTTGATCCAGAAGAACCCGGCCGCGACCCCGCCCAGCGGCAGTGCCACAACCTTGTCGTCCCAGGTCAGCTGGTCGACGTAGCCTGTGGCGAACTGGTCCCTCCAGTCGGCCCCGAGCTCCTCTTCGGCCATCGGTGCCAGGTCCATGGCGTAGTCGCCCCAGAGCTGCTTGCCGCCGACGTTGCCGCCTGCGGAGATGTCGAAGACGTCGGGACCCGAACCGGTCTGGAAGGCCGTCGACATCGTGGGGGCGTAGTCGGCGTTCTCGTAGTTGGTGTAGTTGACCGTGATGTCGGGGTACACCTCGTTGAACGCCGCGATGTACCGCTCGGCCACCGGTGTGTCAGGTGTCCAACCCCACCAGGTGATGGTGCCGGAGGCCTCGGCCTCGGAGTCCGAGCCGGTGTCGTCAGGGGCGTCGGTGTCGGTGTCGGCGTCGCCGGAGCATGCCGCCAGTGTCAGCGAAGCAGCTGCGATCGCGGCGATCAACGCCGTGCGGCTGCGCAACGTCCGCATTCCTGGGTGGGTCATGGGTTCCCTCTCTCAGAAGTGGGCCCACGTCATCGTAGGGGCCAGTAAGGAGAAAGTAACAGCGTCTGCGTTGCAACTCCAGGGTCTTCCGCCGAGCGAGACCCAAAAGTTACCAAGACCACCCCGCCACGGCGGGTTCCACGAGTCGGACACCTCCGCCGAGTCGTCCTCCCTGACGTGCGGACCCCTCGGTCTCCGGAGCTGCGGGCCTCATTTGTCCCCGTACGGGACCAGTCGCGGAGGCAATCCGCCCCTCCGGCATCCCCGCCAAAGGACTTCTGACGGAGCGCGCCGAAAGTCCCCGCGCGCCGGGTCAGAGACTCGCGGGAGTCGCCGCGTCCGCCACCGGTCGACCGTTCGGAGCGGCGCCGTCCCCCCTCGCGTCGATCGTCTGCCCGACAGCCGCCCGTCCGCGGGTGGCACCGACGGGCGGCCCTACCACGGCTGGGCCACGTCGGGACGTCCGCCTGAGAAGGTCCGCGAGACCCTCCTCGGACAAGACGTGGTCGATGACCATCGTGCTCGCTCCGAGCACGCCGGCCTGGCCCATCGTGCGGCTCGTGACGATCCGCAGGTGCTGGGTCGCCAGCGGCAGCGAGCGCCCGTAGACGACCTCGCGGATCCCCGCGAGCAGGTGCTCACCGGCCTCGGCGATCTTGCCGCCGATGACGATGACGGTGGGGTTGAGCATGCTCACGCAGGCCGCGAGGACCTGACCGATGTTGCGGCCCGCCTCGCGCAGTGCCCGAGACGCCGTCGGGTCGCCCGCCCGGACCAGCGCCACGACCTCGTCGTTGGTGGTGGCCGGGATGCCCGCCTCGGCCAGCTGCATCGCGATGGCCCTGCCACTCGCCACCGCCTCCAGGCACCCGGTGTTGCCGCAACGGCAGACCACGTCCGGGACTCCGGGGGCCGCGATGTGGCCCAGGTCGCCCGCCGCACCCTCGGCGCCGCGTCTGATCCCCCCGTCACTGATCACTCCGGCACCGATGCCGGTCGCCACCTTGACGAAGAGCAGGTGGTCGACATCGGGGAACTTCGCCGCGTGCTCACCGAGCGCCATGAGGTTCACGTCGTTGTCGACCAGGACCGGGACCCCGCCAAAGGCGGCGCTGAGGCGACCGACGACGTCGGCGCCGTCCCAGCCCGGCATGATCGGGGGATTCATCGGGCGCCCGGTCGAGTGGTCGACCGGCCCAGGAAGGCCGACGCCGATCCCGACGATCGCCGACGCCGAGCAGCCGCTGCTGTGGATCAGGTCCTTCGCCATGGCGGCGGCGTGGTCGAGCACGGGGCCCGGCCCATCCCCGATGGCGATCGCTTCGAGGTGGTCTGCGATGACGGTCGATGCGAGGTCGGTGATGGCGATGCGGGCGTGCGTTGCACCCAGGTCGATCGCGACGACGATGTGGGCGCCGGGGTTGAAGGCGAAGATGGTCGGCGGACGTCCGCCGGTGGACACCGCCTCCCCGGTCGCCTCCACGATTCCCGAGGCGAGCAGCCGGTCGATGCGCGCGCTGATGGTCGACCGCGCCTGACCGGTGGCCTGCGCGAGCTCGGCGCGGGTCCGGGGCCGACCGTCGCTGAGCAGCTGCAAGATGCCGCTGAGGTCCCCCGCATGGCGCATGAACGTTGGCACGGGTCCAGTGAAGCACGCCTGATGGCGCTTGTGGGGTAACCCGGGCGGGCTTGTGCCGGGATTGCGCGTGACTTTCGCCCGAAGCCCGATCGATGAGGGCGAGCGAGCTCCCGGGCGTCAGGCGAGCCGCAGCGTGTCCCCGTCCCGCACGACGGGGAGCGGGTCCGTGATCTCCCCGACGAACCGGCCTTCCTCGATGTCCCGGAAACCGACCAGCACCCAGTCGTCAGGCCCGCGCTCGACGAGCCGAGCGGCGTAGAGGCTCGGGTGGTCGAACGTCTGCGCATGCTCCAGATCCCACGGCCCCAGAAGGCTGTCCCCCGGGGCCACCCACATCCCGCCCCCGGTCCAGCTCGCCCGCCGCTCCGGCGTCATGTGCACCGGCCAGCAGCAGAAGAGCAGGAAGGGCTTGCCGTCGACGACGGCGACCTGAGGCACCTCCATCTGCCCGAAGCCGGCCGGGGCGGACAGCGGAGGCCTGACCGTCCACGTCTCGAGGTCCGGACTGGTGGCGTGCCCGATGACGCTGCGGCCGGCCGGGGCGCCCTCGCGCGAGCGCGCTGTGACGAGCATGTGCCAGCCGTCGCCTCCCGGGTCCGCGAGGACCCACGGATCCCGCCATGCCTCGTCGAACCAGACCCCGGCGTCGTACTTCTCGTACCAGCGCGGATCGGCCTCGGTCAGCGGGTCCGGGCGGCGGTGCCACGTCACGAGGTCGTCGGAGGCAGCGACGCCCACCCGTTGGAGAATCCCGTTCTCGGCCCGGCTGACCCCGGTGTAGAACATGCGCCACGTGCCGTCTGGCGCCCGCACCACCGATCCGGTCCAGGTCGCCAGGTCGTCCCAGGCCGGGGCGTCCGCAGGGACCAGGGCGTCCGGCAGGAGCTGCCACTGCGTCAGGTCCGTGGATCTGGCGTGCCCGATGGAGGCGCGCATGTGCCTGCGGTCCGGGTCGTGCAGGGCTCGGGATGCCCGCAGGAAGAACAGGTGATGGTGCTCCCCGTCGAAGGCCTGCCAGCTGTCCCAGACCCAGTGGTCGGCGAGCCTCAGCACGTCGCGATCACCCCTTCACGCCGCTGGAGGCGATGCTCGAGACGAATGCCCGCTGGAAGGCCAGGAACATCACGAGCACCGGCAGCGTGATCAGTGACGTGTACGCCATGACCTCACCCCAGGCCGGGTTGATCTGGAAGAAGTACTGCATGCCGACCATGACCGGCCGCAGGTCTTCCTGCTGAACGACCATCAAGGGCCACAGGTACTGGTTCCAGGCCGGCAGGAAGGTGAGGATCGCAACGGTGGCGAAGGCCGGGCCGGCGAGCGGGACGATGATGCGGCGGTAGATCGTGAACCAGCCGGCACCGTCGATCCGGGCGGCCTCGTCGAACGACTTCGGGATCGTCGAGAAGTACTGCGTGAACAGGAAGATCGAGAAGGCGTTGGCGATGAACGGGATGATCTGCACGTGGTAGGAGTTCAGCCACCCGAAGTCGTACATCGGCACGCCGTTCTCCATGACGAGGGTCGGCAGCTTCGAGACCCAGTACACCATCGGGATCGCGATGGTCTCGAAGGGCACGATGAGCGTGGCGATGATGAGCATGAGCAGCACCTTGCGACCGCCCCACTCCAGCCGGGACAGCGCGAAGCCGGCCATGCTGTTGACGATCAGCCCGATGCCCACGATCGAGGTGGTCACGAGGACCGAGTTGAGGATGAAGCGGGCGACGGGCACCCGGTCGAAGACGTCGGAGTAGTTCTGGGTGCTGATGTCCCCGACGGGCAGGAACGCCTGCGGTGAGTCGACGTCCGCCAGGATCTGTGTGTCCGGCTTGAGGCTGGACACGAACATGAAGATCAGTGGGAAGAGGAAGAACGCGGCGAGCAGCACCATCGGGAGGTAGCCGATGAGCAGCCGGCGTCGCTTGCGCGTCTTCGCGGAGCGGGCCTCGCGCTGCCCGACGGCATCTCTGGCGGACAGGTCCGTGGCGGCGCTCGGCACACCCGTGCCGTCGTGCGCGCTGTGAGTTGTATCGGATGAGCTCATGGGTCACTCCTTCTCACGGGTGAGGTAGCGCTGCACCAAGGCGATGATGAGCACGATGAGGAAGAAGATGAGCGAGATCGCGGCGCCGTAGCCGGTCTCCTGGCGGCGATAGCCCTGCTGGACGGCGTGGTACACCAGGGTGGTGGTCGCGTTGCGCGGGCCGCCCTGCGTCATCACGTCGATCTGCACGAACAGGCCCAGCGCGGCGATCGTGATCGTCACGAGGATGAACACCATCGTCGAGCGCAGACCCGGCCACGTGACGCTCTTGAACTGCTGCCAGTTGTTGGCCCCGTCCATCCGGGCGGCCTCGTAGAGCTCCTCGGGGATCGTCTGCAGCCCGGAGAGCCAGATGATCATGTGGAAGCCGACCGCCTGCCAGATCGACAGGACGATGATCGCGCCGAGCGCCGTGTCGGTGTTGCCGAGCCAGTCGGTCCCGGCGAAGGCACCGAAGGTCAACGTCTCGATCATCGAGTTGATCAGCCCGTCCCCCTGGTACATGAAGTCCCAAAGGATCGAGATGACGACGATCGAGGTGACCACCGGTACGAAGAAGATGACGCGGAACCAGGTGACACCCCGGAGCTTCTGGTTCACCAGGATCGCCATCACCAGCGCAAGGCCGGCCTGTACCGGGACGACGACGGCCGCGAAGACGAAGGTGTTGATCAGCGACCTGACGAAGGTCGGGTCGGCCGTGAACGCCCGGACGAAGTTGTCCATCCCGACGAAGCGCGGCGGGTTGGGCGAGATGAGTCGCGCGTTGGTGAAGGACAGCCCAAAGGCCAGGAACACCGGGATGACCAGGAAGAGCAGGAGCAGGAAGGTCGCCGGCGTGACCATCCAGTACGCGGACCTGGTTCCCTCGCGGGCCGCTCGGGCGCCTTGACGCCGTCGACGCGCTTTGCGCGCGCTCTCCGGCGGGACGTGCAGTGGAGCCTGCTGGGTGGGGACGGTCATGGTGCACATCCGTTCCGGCGGCCCGGGCGGTACGCCGCCTGGGGCCGGCCCCCGGCGTCCGCGGAGACGCCGGGGGCCCGGTGGCCGGTGGGTCGCCCCGGCCGCCGTTCAGGACGGTCGGCTCAGAAGCCGTACCCGTCGTTGGACTCGATGTTGGTATCGATCTCCTGGACCGCCTGGTCGAGCGTCGACTCCACGTCGGCGCCGTTCATGATGTCCTTCGCGGCCCGCTCGAAGACGCTCGAGATGACCGAGTAGGCCGGTGTGGGCGGCCGGAGCACCGCGTACATCTGCGACAGCTCGACGAACGGCTGCAGCGGGTCGCCCTCACCGAACATCTCCGACAGCTCCTCCGCGCCCGGCGTCGCCGGGATCACGACCTGGTTGTCGGCGAACTGGGCAATGTACTCGTCGGCGAAGCTGTACTCCAGGTAGGCGCGGGCGCCGTCGACAGCGTCGCACTCGGCGGAGATGCCCCACTGCCACGACGCACCACCGATCTTCGGGCCCTCGCCGAGGTCCGGCGGCGGCAGGATCAGCAAGTCGTCGCCCACGGCATCGAGGGAGCCCATCGCGTTCCACACGCCGGTGTAGCTCAGCGCCACCTCGTCGTTGTTGAACTCCTCGTTGCCGATGGTCCCGGCGTCGCTCGTCAGCCCGCGTTCGAACAGGCTCTGGAACCACTCGAAGAACTCCACGGCCTCAGGGCCGTTGAGCTCCCCCTCGGCGGTGAGGTACGAATCGCGGTCGATCAGGTCACCGCCGGCGCTCTGCAGCATCGGCGAGTAGGCGTAGGGCCACCACTCGCCGGTGTCCTCGGCCCCGATGTCCAGCGGAGTGTCGTAGCCGGCGCCCTGCAGCGTGACGAGGGCCTGGTCGAACTCGTCCCGGGTCCAGGGCTCGTCGGTCGACGGGATGCGGATGCCGTTGTCGTTCAGCACCGACTCGCGCGCGAAGATCGACAGGGCGGCATCCCAGTAGCCGGCCGAGTAGACCTCGCCCTGGTACGTGCCCACGGCCGTGTCCAGCAGCTCATTGGTGATCTCCTCGGAGATCCCGAGCGGCTGGATGTACCCCGCCCAGGCCCAGTTCGGGACGATCGGGCCGTCCATGTCGAGGAGGCAAGGGAGGTCACCGGCCGCCGCGCCCGCCACGATCGCGTCGTTGTAGGCGCCCTGCGGGAAGGACTCCATGACGACCTCGTAGTCGTCCTGCGACCCGTTGAAGTCGGCGATGATCTGCTCGTAGACCTCGAGCTCGGCCGGGTTGCCCGCCGAGTGCGTCCACATGGTCAGCTGCGTCGTGCTGCCGTCACCACCCCCCTCGTCCTCGCCATCGGACTCCCCTGCCTGACCACAGCCGGCCAGGACCGTCGCCGACGCAGCGGTCATGGCTAGGATCACCATCAAGGATTTGCGACTCATCGTGATTCCTTTCATGGAGCCCGACGGGCAAGGTCGGGGCTCCCGCTCGGTGGTCGTCGGTCGACGGCCACGGGTTGTGTCACGCCTGCCGTCGGCCCGGACTCCCGGGCCGGCGGCGGGCCCACCGAGTCCCGGCGGATGATGGGGCACGGCATCAGTACGACGCCGTCATCCTCCGTCGGGCGTTCCCGCACGCCGAGCAGTACCTCGACCGCCCAGCGACCCATCTCGTGATGGGGCAGGGCCACCGTGGTGAGCGGTGGGTCGAGCTCGGCGGCAATCAGCTGCTGGTCGTCGTACCCGACGACCGACAGGTCTTTGGGGATGCCAAGACCGCGACGCCGGGCGGCCGCGTAGGCGCCCATGGCGATGCGGTCGTTGAAGCAGAAGAGTGCGGTCGGGCGACGGTCGGCAGGGAGATCCAGCACCCGCGAGGCGGCGACCATGCCTCCCGCGGCGTCGGAACGCGCGTGGACGTGGAGCGCCGGGTCCGCGACGATCCCCTCGCGGTGCAAGACCTCGAGGTAGCCGTCGCGGCGCAGGTCGGACGCGATGGGTCGTGGGTCCTCGTCGATGTCGACGTACGCGATCCGCCGGTGACCGGCGGCCACCAGCTCCTGGACGGCGGCTTCGGCACCGCCCCGGTCGTCCGGGACGACGGCCGGGAAGCCACCGCCTATCGGCCGGCTGTCCAGGAACACCGCCCCCTCGGGCAGCTCGGCGGGCCGGTCGACGACGCGGTGCCACATGCAGGCGTACACGATGCCGTCGACCTGGTGGTTGAGCAGCGCCGCGATGGCCTCCCGCTCCACGACCGGGTCCGCGCCGGTGTTGACCAGGAAGAGGAGGTGGTGGTGCTCCCGAGCGACGTCCTGGGCCGCCTCGATCATCCCGACGGCATAGGGCGTGGTGGCGATCTGGTCCGAGACGAATCCGATGGTGTGCGTCCGACGTGTGCGCAGGCCGCGCGCCAGAGAGTTGGGGGCATACCCGATCTCTTGCGCCACCCGGCGCACCCGCTCCTGCGTGCTCGCTGGGATGCGCTCGGCGACGCGGTCGTTCAGGACGAGCGAGACGGTGGCAACGGACACGCCCGCCTCGCGGGCGACGTCCTTGATGCCGATGCGCCCCGTCATTGGCGCTCCTCGTCGTCGAGGGTGGTCCTGGGTGCCTGCTAAACCGTTTTAACGCTTCTCCATAGTGTCGAATGCGTCACACCATCTGTCAACCGGTCGTTGCCGTTTCGTGACCCGAAGTTGGTCTGTCCGACGCGCCCGGCCCGTCCGGCGCTGCGGTCAGTCCACCAGCCGCTGAAGAGTCGCCCGCGCCCCGTCGCGATGCAGCGAGGCGAGCATCTCCCGGTAGACCCGGACGAACTCGTCGTCGTCGATGAGGTCGCCGAAGAGGCTGCGGTCGGCCAGGAAGGCCGTGGGATCGTCCCGTTGGCGGGACGCGGCCGCCATCAACGGCTCGCGCAAGCGGTCCACCACGTCGATGGGCTCGCCCTGCTCGTCGACGCCTTCGGCGTACCTGGCCCACGCCGCCACGACCAGCGCGGAACGCTCGAAGGGCCCACCGGCCCGGCGCTGCTCGCGGATGACGGGCAACAGCCACGTGGGGATACGGTCCGAGGACTCCGCGCACAGTCGGGCCAGGGTGTCGCGCACGTGCGGGTTGGCAAAACGGGCGATCAAGGTGGCCTTGTACTCGTCGAGGTCCACGCCCGGCACGGGCGAGAGCGTCGGCGTCGCCTCGTCGTCCATGTACCCCCGCAGGAAACGGACGAACAGCGGATCCTGGCTCACCTCGTGCGCGTACCGGTACCCCGCAAGATGGCCGAGGTAGGCGAGCGCCTGATGGCTGGCGTTGAGCAGCCGAAGCTTCATCAGCTCGTACGGCTCGACGTCGCTCACCAGCTGGACGTCGACCCGCTCCAGCGGCGGGCGCCCCTGGGGGAAGTCGTCCTCGATCACCCACTGGGCGAACGGCTCGCTCACCACCGGCCACCGGTCGTCGATCCCGAACGTGTCCGCCACCAGGGCTCGGTCCTGGTCGGTCGTCGCCGGTGTGATCCGGTCGACCATGGAGTTCGGGAAGGCGACCTCACGCTCCACCCAGTCACCGAGCTCCGGGTCACGAAGCCGCGCGAAGCCGGCGAACATCGCCCTGGCAACGTCGCCGTTCCCCTGGATGTTGTCGCACGACAGCACGGTGAACGGCGCCAGGCCGCGGGCCCGACGACGCGCAAGCGCCTCCACCACGAGACCGAACGCGGTCCTGGGCACCGCCCCGGGCGAGAGGTCGGCGCGCACCCGCTCGTCGTGTTCGTCGAACACCCCCGTGACCGGGTCCCGGTTGTAGCCACCCTCGGTCACCGTCAGCGAGACGATGCGGGTCTGCGGTGACGCCATCCTCTCGATGACGGCCTCCGGGTCGTCCGGAGCCAGCAGGTACTCCACGATCGAGCCGATCACGCGCGGCTCGAGGGATCCGTCGGGGCGCTTGAGGACGAGGGTGTACAACCCGTCCTGAGCCAGCATGACGTCGCGCATCCGCGAGTCCTGCGGCAGCACACCGACCCCGCAGACCCCCCAGTCCATCGCCAGGCCCGTGTTCATCAACCGATCCAGGGACATCGCCTGATGGGCGCGGTGGAAGCCGCCGACCCCGAGGTGAACGATGCCGACGGTCACCTGCGCACGGTCGTAGGCGGGCCCGGGAACGTTCGCCGGGAGATCCCGGACCTTGCCACCCGCCAGGCTGAGCACGGGCACTACCCCCGCCCCGGCTGGAGCGAGACGTCGCCGACCAGGCGCACCTCGACGCCCAGGGCCCGGAAGACCGCGGCCTTGGCGGTCAGCGCGCGGTCGGCCGCGGCTGCGTCGGGGGCGTAGGCGACCTGGACGTGGTTGGCCATGTGGGCGGCCATGAACTGATCACGGGTGACCCCGTGCAGCACCGCGTGCATGATCGGCCACTCGGGGTTGGTGGCTTGCCAGCGACGCTCGGTCTCCTCGGCGGGCAGCTCGACCACATGGGCCCGGCCCAGGTCGACGTGCAGCCGGCCGCCGGCAACGAAGACGCGGCTCCACACGATGTCACCGGGCTTGCACACCCCCCGGATGGTGGCCCCGCCCAGCGGGAAGTACATCGGGTTCTGCCGCCAGCCCTCCGCGCCCGCATACCCACCGGTCAGGTGGGACGGCGGGACCGAGCCGGAGATCTCGAAGACCCAGACGAACTGCCCGTCGTACTCCTCGCCCCAGCGCACGTCGTGCAGGGTGGTTGCCGGGTCCAGGCCCATCGCCCGCCACACCCGGTTGGTCACCAGGGCGTCGACGGCGGCGCCCTCGTCGACCTCGTTGAAGTGCGGCAGGGCCTGGCCCTCCCACAGCACCCGGGTGCCGTCGGCGCTGCGCACCGGCGGACGGTCGTCGTTGTTGAGCAGCCCCTCGACCAGGTCGCTGGCCGGGCTCAGGTCCTTCAACCCCTGCTGGTACTGGATGCCCACGGCGTCCAGGCCGAACGCGTCGGCGATCCGCAGGACCGCGACGTACATCTTGTACTGCCACATCAGCTGGGCGTCGGTCAGCTCGGTGGCCTCGTCCTGTCCCACCCGGAACCGCATCCCCCGGTCCACCAGCCACGCACCGACCTCGGCTGCCTCGTCGTCGGTGACCTCCTGCATGGCCGCCCAGAGCGCGCTCTGCGACAGCCGTTCCTTGTAGATCCCGATCGGGTTGAGCAGCTCGTCGTCGATGATGGCGTTGTACATCCCCATGCAGCCCTCGTCGAACACCCCCATGATCGCCTTGTCACCCCGCAGCTGGCCGGCCACCGCCTCACCCAGCTCCCGCTCGGGGCCGACAGGCAGCTCACCCAGCGGCCGGGCATGGCTGGTGTCGTGCTCGATCCGGCCCGTGGTCACCCACCGACCGATCGCGTTGAGGAACCACTCGTCGGTGAAGTCCTCGCTCCACACCGTCGAGTACGCCACGCCCGCCTTGGTCAGCCCCGCGTTGAGGTTGAGCAGTCCCACCAGACCCGGCCACTGCCCCGCGAAGTTCGCCACGGTCAGGATCGGGCCCCGATGGGTGCGCAACCCCGGCAGCACGTGGTGGCTGTACTGCCACACCGACTCCGCGACGATCAGCGGCGCCTCGGCCGGGATCGTCGCGAACACCTCCATGCCCATCCGCTGGCTCGAGATGAACCCGTGGCCCACCGCCGGGTCCACCGGGTTCGCCCGCCGCAACCGCCACCCCAGATCACCGAAGGCGGCGGCCAACGCCCCCTCCATCCGCTGCTGTGTCGGCCAGCCCGCCACGTTCGCCGCATGCCGCAGGTCACCGCTGGCCACCAGATAGGCGGTCCGCGCCTCGACCACGGGCCGCGCGGCGACGTCGGGAAGTGTGTACGTCGACATCTGGGCTCGTCCTCCTCGCTAGATCCTGTGGACAGCTGGCGCCCGACCCCGGCACCCGGCCACCCGGGGGCTCCTAGGATCAAGGCACACCGGGGCCCCGCCCGTTGGGCGGTTCACGCGCGTTCGACGGCCAGCCCGAGCACGCTCGCCATGAGCTCGACCCGCCGCGTGAGCGCGCCGGAGGCGAGGACGGTGTGGTGCGACGGGATGGACTCGACGAAACGGGCGCCGTCCTCGATGCGCAGCACCCCGCCGTTGAGGCAGTCCGAGTTCTCGTACTGGACGTAGCCGGTGAGCTCGGCGGGCGTCACCACCAGCGTCTGGATGTCGCTCGCGATCTTCACCAAGGTCACCGGCCCCTCGGGCAGCCTGGCGTCGATCGCATGAGCGTTGTCGTCGACGATCGCCAGGACCGGCGGCCGGCAGGCCCACTCGGAGGCGCAGGACTGGGGCACCTCGCCGAAGTAGCCGCAGTGCGCCACCAGCAGGTGGTTCTCGGGCTCGTCCACCTCGGGGAAGTACGGGATCCCCTCGTGCTTCAGCGCCGCCTGACCCATCAGGAACGGGTACAGGTTGGTCATCATGACGGGGACCTGGAGGGTCTTGTGGACGAGCGTCTCGGTGAGCATCGAGGTCAGGTCCGCCTCGCAGCCCCACATGACGCCCCGCTCCTCGAAGAGCAGGTCGAACGCCAGGCACGGGGTGGTGGTCGAGCTGGCCGACTCGTTCAGGCAGTTCACCCCGACGGCGATGACGTCGCCCGTCTCCTCGATCTCGTCGTTCAGGGCGAGGTACATGCGGACCGCGTCGGACTCCGCGCAGGGGCTCAGCCCGACGATCGGCACGCCGCTCGCGATGCGCCGCCGGGTCTCGACCACGCGGGACTCCTCGACCGCGCCGGCCCTTGCGGCGAGCTCCTTGTAGCTCCGGTGCTCGATCGTGACCCCGAACCGCTGCTCGATGTCACGGACGCACTCGTCCTCCCACCAGTAGAAGCGCTTGAAGATGTCGGGCTGCATCCCGGCACCCAGATCGTCCTGGTAGGCGAGCATGGTCGAGCCGGCGAGCGCCTTGGCGGTGGCCAGGGCGCGGCAGACGTCCTCGCACTCCTGGAGCGAGGTCGGGGCGACGGTGCGCACCCCGCGGCGCCGCAGGTGATCCCGGATCTCCCAGTCCCACATCGAGACGGTGCCGAACTCCGAGGTGATGATCAGGATCGGTAGCCGGATCCGGCGGAAGGAGTCGACCATGCGGTAGGCGAGTCCGCTCAGGTCCGGTACGACGACGGCGCTCACCCCCTCGGGCACCGCGGCGTCGATGTGGGCGGGGGCCGCCCAGTCGACCAGGTGCGAGGTGAGGCGGCGCAGGTGCGCCATCTGGACGTGGAACGCCTCGGCGGGTTCGCGCTCGAGGTGGACGGGGAGGAGGAGCGGCTTGCCGGTCATGTCGAGTCCCTTGCCGAGTCTGGCCTGATGACGACCTTCAGCGCCGAGGCGTCCTGGACCTTCTCGACGGCTGTGGGGAAGTCCTGGATCGAGAACACGTCGGAGACCATCCAGCCGAGGTCGATCTCGCGACTGAAGAGGTCCGCCGCTGCCCGGCAGTCCTCGAGCGAGGAGGCCGTCGTCCCCCTGATGACGAGCTCCTTGTAGTGGACGATGTTGGTGTCGAGCTCCACCGTGGGCCGGCTCTTCGGCAGGCCGGCGAAGAAGAGCAGGCGGCCACCGGTCGCCGCCAGCTCGACCGCCTGCGCCTGCAGCGCGTGGACGGGCGCGGCCGTGATGACGACGTCCATCCCGGCCCCACCGGTGGCATCGGCGACCACCTTCGCCACGTCCTCATGGACGGGATCGACGACGATCGACGCCCCGGCCCGCAGGGCCGCTTCCCTCCGGGCGGCGGACGGCTCGGAGCAGATCACCAGCGATGCCCCCCTGGTCACGGCGAGCGCGACGTGCAGGAGCCCGACGGGTCCCCCTCCCCCGACGAGCACCGTGTCGCCCGCGCCGACGCCGACCTTCTCCTGGCCCCGCAGCACGCAGGCTAGGGGCTCGATCAGGACCGCGGCGTCATGGCTGCACGCCTCGTCCAGCCGGATCAGGTTGCCGCGGGCGACCGCACGGGCGGGCACGACGAGGCTGTCGGCGAAGGCACCGTCCAGGGTGATCCCGATGCCCTCCGTCGTGGGGCACAGGTTCTCGTTGCCCGCCCTGCACTGCCGGCAGGCGCCGCAGCCGATGTTCGGCGCCACGAAGACCAGCTCCCCGAGGCCGGGGGTTCCCTCAGGCGCACCGGCGGACTCCACGACCCGCCCGACGATCTCGTGCCCGGGGACCCGGCCCGTCCCCCCTGCGTAGGCGGAGTGCTCGCCCTTGTAGATGCGCACGTCGGTGCCGCAGACGCCGGCGCTCTCGACGGCCACCCGCACGTCGCCGGGTTCCAGCGGCTGCTCTGCGCGCTCCTGAACCGGCAGGTCCTGTGGCCCCCGGTAGACGACGGCGCGCACGTCAGCCGACCTTCGGGCTGGTCGGCTGCCACGACGGGGAGAACTCCGGCGCCTCGACCTCGGTGAGCCTGACGGAGCGCTTCTCGAGCATCGACAGGGTCCCGGCCAGGACGAGCGCGACGGCACGGGTCCCGTCGGCGGCCCCGACCCGCACGGGTCCGCCGTCCATCGCTGCCACGAACTCGCCCATCTCCCGGACGTAGGCCTCGGCGAACCGCTCGCGCCACGACCGGAAGACGGGCACCGAGCTCTGGTGGGTGTCGGCCGTGACGGCGACCAACCCGCCGGGGCCGGTGTCGCCGACCTGGACCATGCCGTTGGTGCAGGTCACCTCGACGCGGGAGTCGTACCCGTAGTCCGCGGGGCAGACCCCCGCGACGCTCGCCAGTGCGCCGGACTCGAAGGCGATGGTGGCCAGGAGCGTGTCGTAGAAGTGCTCGGCCGTCGCGCCGCGCTCGGCCCCCTTGAAGTTGGCGACCCGCGCGTGGATCTCGACGGGCTCGGAGGCGGCGAACCAGCTCACCGTGTCGAGGTCATGGCTGTTGACCTCGGCGATCATCCCGTTCGAGGTCCGGATGTCGTTGGCCCACGCCGGCGGCAGACCCGGTCCGTGCGTCAGGGACTTGATGATCATCGGATCGCCGACCGTGCCGCTGTGCAGCAGGTCGGCCGCGGCCATGAAGTCCTTGTCGAACCGCCGCATGAACCCCAGCTGGAGCGCGGTGCCGGCACGTTCGGCGGCCGCGCTGATCTCGCGGCACTCCCGAAGGTTCATCGCCATCGGCTTCTCGAGGTGCACGTGCAGCCCGGCCTCGAGCGCCTTCAGCGCCAGGGCGTGGTGCGTGAAGGTCGGGGTCGTGATCACGACGCCGTCGTACTCGCCCTGCTCGAGCGCCTCGTCCAGGGACGCGAACACCTGCCCGACCTGGTAGTCGGCGGCGACCTCCTCGGCGATCTCCCGGCTCGGGTCGACGAGCGCGACCACCTCCGCCCGGTGACCCAGCCGCTCGGTGATGCTCGCGGTATGGAGACGTCCGACCCGGCCGGCCCCCACCATGCACACACGCTTCCTGCCCATCAGATGCTCTCCCCATGTTGTCGGCGTGGATGCTCGCCACGTTCTCGGTAAGCCTCGACCAGGTGGTCCGTCCACCATCTGTACTGCTCGTAGCCGCCGCGATAGGCGTCGGTGGTCGAGGGGTCGGGCACGGACGCGGGACCGAAGGCCGTGGGCTCGAGCCTGGGCTCGCCGTGCCCGAGGGCTTCGATCGCGACGAGCGCTGCACCGCGGGTGCCCGCCTCGACCCCCCGCACCGGGGTGTACCGGACCCCCAGGACGTCAGCCTTGATCTGGTTCCACACGGCGCTGCGGCTGCCGCCGCCCACGCCGGTGACGGAGACCAGGTCCAGGTCCGGGACCAGCCGGTGCACGGCATCGGCGTACCCGCGGTACTCGTAGGCGATCGACTCGAGGGTCGCGCGCGCCAGGTGGGCGCGCGTGCGGGTCCCCGTCAGTCCGATGACCGCGCCTCGGGTGTCCGGCGCCACGGGCGCGATGCGACCGTTGAAGTGCGGCAGGAGCATCACGCCCTCGCTGCCCGGGGGCACCCCGACCGCCGCGTCGGCCAGCTCCGCGTACGCGTCGTCGTCGACCACCGCACGGCCCAGCACCTCGCGGCAGGCCCATTCGATGACCTGTCCGGCGCCGCCGACGTACGCGAGGGAGTACCAGCGCCCCTGCAGCGCGGAGCGCATTGTCATCAGAGTCGCACCGGCCACGTCGGGAGCGAACGTCGTCGTGCACGCCCCGAAGACCGCCGCGGTCCCGGCCACGTCGAACGCCTGCCCCGGCTCGGTGACCCCCGCTCCCATCGCGCCGGCCGCGGTGTCACCGCATCCGGCCGCGATCGGGATTCCCGCGGGGAGGCCGAAGTCGGCCGCCGCCTCCTGGGTCAGCCGGCCCACGACGCTGGTGCTCTCGACGATCGTGGGGAGGAGCTCCGGCGCCAGCCCGAGCGCCTCCACGAGCTCGTCGTCCCAGGTCGCCGTGCCGACGTCGGCCACCGAGGTGAAGTGCAGGTGCGAGGGGTCGATGAACGCCTCGCTCCCGGACAGGCCGGCGGCCCGCCCGGCGACGTAGCCGGCCGCGGTGACGAACGCGGCGGCCTGGGCGCAGACCTCGGGCTCGTACCGCTGCCACCACAGCATCTTGGGACCGATGCTGATTGTCGGCGCGCACCCGGCGGAGGCGATGATCCGCTCGCCCAGCCCGGCTGACATCTCCGCCACGACGCCCCCGCAGCGGGTGTCGAGCCACGAGTCGTAGGGCGCCAGCGGGCGATGGTCCGCATCGACGATGCCCACGCCCGCCATCTGCCCGGCGATCGCGATCGCCGCGATCCGCTCGGCGTCGAAGCCCGCGACCGCCTGCCGGGTCGCCTGGGCTGCGGCCTGGTAGAACTCGTCGAGGTCCTGCTCGACCCGGCCCCCTTCGCTCTGGCGCAGGAAGATCGGGGACGACCCCGTCGCACGCTCGACGCCGTCGAGGGTGTAGATGCCCGCCTTGACGACACTGGTCCCCAGGTCGATCCCCAGCACGGCGTCCCGGGCGGTCATGACGGGCCCGCCTCGTGGCCGAGGCTCCCGCGGAAGACGGAGAGCGACTCCTTCATCTCGTGCAGTCGCCGAAGGTGCTCCGGCCCCCGCCGGACCGCCACGGCCGTGGCGAGCACATCGACGAGGACGAGGCCGGCGAGCCGGCTCGCGGTGGGGGTGTAGATGTCGGTGTCCTCGAACGTGCGCAGCACCAGGCCGATGTCCGCCACGTCCAGCAGCGGGCTGGGCCCGCCGACGACGCCGATCACGGTGGCGCCCTTGCGCGCGCCCTCTGCGGCGATCTCGATGATCGAGCGGGAACGCCCCGTGTTCGAGATGGCCACGAGCACGCTGCCGGGCGACAGCATCGATGCGGACATGAACTGCTGGTGCAGGTCGATCGGGGCGGCGCACGGCACTCCGAGGAGGACCGCCTGCTGAAGCGCGTCCTGGGCGATGATGCCCGAGGCACCCAACCCGACGAACAGGACGTTCGAGGCTCCCATCAGCGCCTCGACAGCCCGCGCCACGGCATCGGCGTCCAGCGATCGGCGGGCGCGGTCCAGGCTGCTGAGCGTGTGGTCGAAGATCTTGATCGCCATGGCCCCGACCGAGTCGTCGACGCTGATGGCCGAGTGCGTGACCGGGATGCCGACGGCGAGCGCCTCGGCGAGCGCGAACCGGAACGACTGGAACCCGCTGAAGCCCAGCCCGGTGCAGAACCGCATGACGGTGGGCTCGCTCACGCCCGCCCGCGACGCGAGGGAGGCCATGCTGAGCTGCACGACGCCGGCCGGGTCGTCGAGCACCACCTGCGCGACCTTCTGCTCGGAGGGGCGCAAGGCGACCTCGGCCATGGTCAACCGCTCCATGAGCGGGATGTCCGTCCCCACGCTCGTCACTCTCCCTCCAGGACCCGGAGCAGGTTCGCCACGGCCGCCGACGTGGCCCGCCCGACGCTCGCGGCGGTGAAGCCACCGAGGTGGGGGGTGGCGACGACGCGCTCGTGACTGAGCAGCGCCGACGGCTCGGGCGGCTCGGTGTCGAAGGCGTCGACGGCGTAGCTCAGGAGCGTGCCGTCCTCGAGCGCGGCGAGGACCGCGTCGTCGTCGACGAGGGACGACCGGGCCGTGTTGACCAGCACCGTGCCGCGCTTGACCCCGCTCAGCCGCGCTGCGTCGATCATCGGCCGCCCGTCGGCCGGCGGCGGACAGCTGAGGCTGATCACGTCGGCGGTAGCCAGCACCTCGTCGAGGTCGAGGACGGGCACCGCGGGGTCGCGGGCATACGGGTCGTGGGCGATCACCCGCGCGCCGAGGGCCGTGAACATCGCGGCCGTCCGACGCCCGACCTCGCCCAGACCGACGATGCCGACCGTCCGGTCCCCCAGCTCGGAGCCCGCCGTGCGCCGCCACTCGCCCCGCTTGAGCGCGGCGCTCGCCGCCGGCACGTCGCGCAGCGCACAGAGGACGAGGGTCAGCGCCAGCTCGGCCACCCCCTGGGCGTTGGCGCCCTCGGCCCGGAGGACCTCCACACCGTGCCGGGCGGCCGCGTCGAGGTCGATCGCGTCGACACCTGCCCCGTTCCTGCTGATCACACGCAGGCCGGGGGCCCGCCGGAGGATCGCCTCGCCGATGGGCTCGACCCCCGCCAGCCATCCGACGCACCCCGGGACGACCTCGAGCAGCTCGTCAGGCGCGGGAAGGCGACCCGGCGTGGTGGACACCAGCTCGAACCCGTGCTCCCGGAGGGGATCGAGCTCGGCCACCGACTCGAGCCCGCCCGCGGTCAGGGACCTCGGGGTGATCAGGACCCGCGGCGCCGGGGTCATCGTCGGTTCCCGGCCGCGATCTGCCCAAGGGCCTCGAACCGCGGCCCGGAGGTCGGCATGTCGATGTGGAACACCTCGGCGATGACCTGCGTCCAGCCGTGCAGGAAGTAGGTCCACCCGTCCTCGACCTGGACGTGACCGGCGTCCCGCGCCTGGCGCAGGAACACCAGGTCACCGCGGTAGTTGAGGTCCCAGGCCATCGCTCCGGAGGGGAAGACGGCGGCGTCGGTCAGCGGCGAGCCCGGGGCGTCCTTGCCGAGCCCGGTCGCGTTGACCACGAGGGAGCCCGGCCGCAGGGTGCCCAGGATGGCGTCGTTGTCGGCCGGGGTGGGCGCGTGGACGACCTCCACCGGGACGTCGGTGCCGAGCTGCGCATGCACCTCGCGGATCGTCTCCAACCGCTGCGGACTGCGGTTGGACACGACGATCCGGCTCGGGCGGTCCGCTCCCCGCTCGGGGCGGGTGAGGTACCAGCTGATGGCGATCGACGAGCCACCCGCGCCCATGAGGAAGACCTCGGCGCCGGTCTCCGCCCAGTACCCGTCGGGCACGAAGGCCTCGATCGCCAACCCTGAGGAGATCGGGTCCTTGGCATGGCACACGAACCGGCCGTCCCGCTTGGACAGGCAGCTCGTCTCCCCCATCAGCTCCGCCAGCGGGTCGATCTCGTCGAACATGTCGGAGCACGCCTCGAACAGATCGATCTTGTGCGTGGTCACCAGGGCGCCGGCGCTCAACGGGTCCCGGGCGAGGAACTCCACGACCTCCCGGTAGCTGTTCCTCGGCGCGTGCAACGGGAGGTCGATCCCCTGCAGACGGACGTCGCCGAGGCCCAGCTCGTCGGCCCATCGGGGGAAGACCGTCTGGATCGAGGACTTCCCCGTGGTGACGCCCACGAAGTACAGGGTCGGGATCTGTGCGGGTGCGGGAAGCTCCACCGTCGCGTCGATGCTCATCGTTCGTCCGCCCGGTACCCGGTGTGGCGGGGGTTGGGCCGGGCGACCCAACCGCCAGCGCCGTCCGAGACGATGATCTGCGCCATGCCGCCCGCGTCCGCGATCAGCCCGTAGTCCTGACCGGCATCGGCCGCGTAGCAGAAGAGCGTGACGAACGGTTCGTCGCCGACGTTGACGCTTCGGTGGACCCAGTGACCGGGGACGTGGACCGACTGCCCGGCGGAGATCTCGATCGCGCTGGTCTGGCCGGCGAGCGTGTCCATCAGCATCACGCCACGTCCCGACAGGCAGTGGTACAGCTCGGCCCGGTCGGCCTTGGCGTGCAGGTGCCCACGGGTCACGGCGAACTCCTCACCGATGCGACCGGGCAGCACGGTGCTCGTCCCGACGATCAGGGCCCCGGGCCCCTCCCCGAGCCGATGCTCGTCGACGTGGTAGACGAGCCGGTCGGCGCCGAACTCGGCGACGGCAGCCTGGTACGCGTCGTCGTCCAGGTACACGCCGCCCAGATCCCCCAGCCGCTTGTCGTAGGCGCCGGTTGCCCCCTCGATCGGGCCGTGCGGCGAGATGGTCAACATGGCCGGATCGGGATACGTCTCGGTGACCGTCATGGGGTAGCCGTGCCTTTCGCGGGAAGGAGCCGTGTAGTCACACTACAACGGTACGCCAATCGGCGACAGGACCTTAGGCACACCGCTCCTCAACTCCCCCGCCACCTGTCCCGATTCTGTTGTTTCACTACTAGGCTCTGCCTGTCCGACCATCCAGGAGGATCCGTGAGCGTCACGCCCCAGACCATGTTGGTTCGCACCGTCCTGGGCGACCGCCCGGTCGCCAGCCTGGGGCGGTGCGACTACCACGACCACATGTTCCAGGTCTCGCCGCTCCTGCCCGGTGACGAGCTGGACGACGAGGACGCCAGCGGCCGGGAGGCTGCCGACCTCCGCCGGGCAGGCATCGGGTCCATGGTCGAGGCGACGCCGACCGGGCTCGGGCGCGACCCAGCGGCCGTTGCCCGGATCAGCGATCGCACCGGCCTCGGGGTGGTGCACGTCAGCGGCGCGCACCGGGACGAGCACTACCCGCCGGGACACTGGCTCGTGGGATGCGACCTCGCTGACCTGGTGCGGCGGTTCGACGCGGACGTCCGCGAGGGGCTTCCCGCCCAGGACGTCCCGGCCCGGGGCCCGGTCGCCCTGAGCCCCTCGGGCGAGCCGGTGCGCGCGGGCATGCTCAAGGGCGGGGTGGGCTACTGGCGGATCAGCGGGTTCGAGCGCAGAGTCCTCGAGGCCATCGCGGGCGTGGCCGGCGAGACCGGCGTCGCCACCATGGTGCACCTCGAGAGCGGGTCCGCGGCCTGGGAGGTGCTGGACGCGCTCGGGACGGCCGGCCTCTCGGCCGATCGCGTGGTTCTCGCGCACATCGACCGCAACCTGGACCCCGGCCTCCATGCGGAGCTGACGCTGGCCGGCGCCTACCTCGGCTACGACGGGATGGCCCGCCACCGCGAGGCGCCCGACTCGGCCATCCTGGCGTGCCTCGAGCAGACGCTGGCCACCGGCGACCCGACGCGGGTGGTCCTCGGCGGCGACGTGGCGCGGCGCACGAGATACCGCGCCTACGGGGGCATGCCCGGCCTCGACTACCTGCCGACCCGGTTCCTGCCGCGGGTGGCCGAGCGCCTGGGGACGGACCTGACCGAGAGCATCATGCGGGACAACCCCGCTCGACTGCTCGCCCTGCGGCCGCGCCGCTGACCGGTCAGGCCCACCGCAGCTCACGGGTGCGGCTTGATGTTGAGGTTCACCCCCAGATCGGCCTCGCCGTCGACGACGGTCCAGCTGCCGTCGGGATACATGCCGACCGTGCGCAACGCGTACCCCATCCCCTCCAGCTCCCCGACCACGGCATCGCGCGCCTCGCCCACCTGGAACCCGATGTGGTGCACGCCGTTGCCGTGCGCGTCCAGGTACTCCCGGAAGGTCGACGGGTTGTGGTCGGGCTCGTGGAGCTCGACCACGAAGCCCCGCTCCGCGCACTCGATCACCGCGAACTTCAGGCCGTAGGCCGCCGTCTGGCCGCGATACGTCTCGTTCGGGTCCGGGTCGGCCTCGGTGACGCGGACCGACGGCCGGGGCACGTCGAAGAGGGTGCACCAGGCGTCGAGCGCCTTCTCCAGGTCCTCGACGACGACGGCGATCTGGATCAGTCCTGTGAGCGGGATGGGGTTGTCCATCAGGATCTCCTTGTGCGTGGTGTGCGTGGCGGGTGGTCCGTACGGGTGGCCGTCAGTCGACCGGGTAGGCGACGTACGCGAGCCGCCGGCTGTCCGGTGCCCAGCTCGCCACGTTGATCGTGCCCTGGCCGCCGAACAGCGCGACGAGGTCCCGGACGGAGCCCCCCTCCAGCAGGCGGATGATCACGTCCTTGTCCGCCGGGTGTCCGAGCGTGCCGCTGGGGAAGCTGATGTAGGCGACCCGGCTCCCGTCCGGCGACGGGTGCGGGAACCAGTTGACCCGCTCGTCGTGCGTGAGCTGCTCGACGGTGGCGCCGTCGAGCGACATCCGGAACAGCTGAGCGTGGCCCGGAGCCGTCCCCCCGCGCTCGGAGTTGAAGTAGATCCACTGCCCGTCCGGGCTGAACTCCGAGCCGTCGTCCGGGAAGTCGTCGTCGGTCAGCTGCACGTCCTGGCCGCCGGCGGTCGGGATCGTGTAGACGTTCGTGCGCACCGAGCCGTCGTCGAGGAGGGTCATCCCGATGTAGGCGAGGGTGGTGTCGTCAGGCGAGACGCCGTGCAGGAAGTAGTAGAACGACGGACCGTGGTCGTTGGACACGCGCCGCGCCTCACCGGTCGCGAACGGCACGGCGTACAGCTGGCCGTCGAACGCCGAGACGTAGACGACCGACCCGTCGGGGCTCAGCACGTGGTCGTTGTTGATCAGCGGGATGTCGCCCAGGGGCACCCGGACGGGCTCGCCGCCGGTGACCGGGATCCGGAACAGGTGACCGTCCCCGTTGACCAGGAGGTCCTTGCCGTCCGGCGTCCAGTTCGGCGCCTCGATCAGCCTGGTCGACGAGGCGTGCACGAGCGTCCGCTCGCCGGTCTCGACGTCGAGGACGTAGAGCTCGGACCGCTGGCCGGGGGCCAGGGTGCGGGCTTCCATCGTGAGTGTGCGGGGTTCCATCGGTCTCACTCCTGGTGGCTGAATGCTGCGTCGAATGCCTGTTCAGGCAGGTCCCACAGGAGCGAGCGCACGAAGCCGACGGCCTCACGCGCGCCCTGGAGGCGGTCCATCCCGGCGTCCTCCCACTCCACGGAGATGGGCCCGGAGTAGCCGATCGCGTTGAGCGCCCGGAAGGAGTCCTCCCACGGCACGTCGCCGTGACCGGTGGAGACGAAGTCCCACCCGCGCCGGGGTTCGCCCCAGGGAAGGTGGGAGCCGAGGATGCCGGCGCGGCCGTTCGCGGGGCGCAGGCGGGTGTCCTTGCAGTCCACGTGGTAGATCCGGTCGGCGAAGTCGACGATGAAGCCCACCGGGTCGATCCCCTGCCACATCATGTGGCTCGGGTCCCAGTTCAGCCCGAACGCCGGACGGTGGTCGATGGCCTCCAGCGACCGCACCGTGGTCCAGTAGTCGTAGGCGATCTCGCTCGGGTGCACCTCGTGCGCGAACCGCACACCCTCGGCGTCGAAGACGTCCAGGATCGGGTTCCACCGGTCGGCGAAGTCCTGGTACCCGCCGTCGATCACGTCCGCCCCCACCGGGGGGAACATGGCCACGTAGGGCCAGATCTTGGACCCGGTGAACCCGACGACCGTGTCCACGTCGAGCATCCGGGCGACCTTCGCCGTCAGCTTCATCTCCTCCGCGGCCCGCCGACGCACGCCTTCGGCGTCCCCGTCCCCCCAGACGCGGGAGCCGACGATGGCCTGGTGCCGGAAGTCGATCGGGTCGTCGCAGACCGCCTGCCCCTTGAGATGGTTCGAGATGGCCCAGACCTTCAGTCCGTGCCGATCCAGGATGTCCCGACGTCCCTGGAGGTAGGCCGGGTCCTCTGCCGCCCGCCAGACGTCCAGGTGCTCGCCGGAGCAGGCGATCTCCAGCCCGTCGTACCCCCATGCGCTCGCGTGAGCCGCCACCTCCTCCAGCGGCAGGTCGGCCCACTGCCCGGTGAACAGGGTCACCGGGCGCTGGTCGGTTGGCGGGCTCGCATCGGTGTGCTCGGTACCCGCTGTGTCCTGCGACATTCGTCCTCCCTCGGCTGTCGCGCGTCGCGCGTGGTGACCTCTCGTTCCGGCGCCGTGCTCAGGCACCGGTGTACTCCACCGTCAGGTAGGTGATGCTGTCGCGGAGCGCGTCGAAGACGTCCCCACCGAAATCGTCGAGCTCGACCACGCGCAGCGCCTGCGGTGCCGCGGCCAGGACCGCCGGGATGTCGACGTCCCCCGACCCCACCGGCACCTGGAGCGTGGTGTCGAGGGTGATCGGCCCGTCCTTGACGTGGATGAACCGGACCCGTTCGCCCAGCCGGCTGAGCAGCTCCGCGGGTTCGACACCGCCAACCTGGGCCCAGAAGGCGTCCACCTCGAGGACGACGCCGTCGTCCAGGTGGTCGGCGAACACCTCGAGCGCCCTCACGCCGTCGATCCGGCTCTCCAGCTCCCACCAGTGGTTGTGGTAGCCGATCTGGAGCCCGCGATCGGCCCCCGCCAGCGCGACCTCGTTCAGGGCACGGGCGACGCCGACGACGTCCTCGCGATCCAGCCACCGCTCGGCGGCGACCATCGGCTGGATCACCGTGGACAGTCCGAGCCGTCGAGCCGCGTCCAGCGCCGGCCCCGGATCGGAGTCCATCAGCATCGCGTGACCCGACGGAGCCGTGAGCCCGAGGGAGCCGAGGAGGGTCGCGTACTTGTCCGCCCGGTCGACGAAGTCGTACAGCTCCACCTTCGTGAACCCCAGGTCGGCGATGCGGGCGAGCGCCGAGGCGAGGTCGCGGGCGATCGCCTCCCGCACGGTGTAGAGCTGGACCGACAACTCAGAAGGCAGCATCGTGACTCCTCGTGGCTGGGTGTTCGTGCGGCTCGTGGAACGTCATGCGGAGGACCCCACCCACGCCTTGGCATCCGATGATGCCAGCACGGCCTCGGTGAGCACCGTCGCGCGGAGCCCGTCCTCGAACGTGGGGAGCCCGTCGGGGGGGTCGCCGAGCACCGCCGAGTAGGTGTCGGCGACGAAGGCGTTGAAGCAGTCCTGATATCCCTGCGGATGGCCCGCCGGGAGGAGCGACAGCCGTTGCGCGGCCTCGGACATGCCCTCCGAGCCGCGGGTGACCAGCGACGCGCCGTGACGGCTGCCCACCCACAGGGTCTCCGGCAGCTCCTGGTCGAAGGTCATCGATGTCGTGGCGCCGTCCAGGGAGAACCAGAGCCTGTTCTTGCGCCCCGGTGTCACCTGGCTCGCGACCAGCGAACCGACGGCACCACGATCAGTCTCGAAGAGGACCATGGCCGCGTCCTCGGTGTCGGCCAGCGCCATCCGGGTGTCCCCGGTGCCGATGGCCTCGGCAACCCGCTCGGGCAGGGCGGTGACGAGGCGCGCCGAGACGCTCGTGATCCGGTGCCCCGTGGCGAACTCCACCAGGTCGCACCAGTGGACCCCGATGTCGGCGAAGGTCCGTGACGCACCGCCGAGGGCGGAGCTCAGGCGCCAGTTGCTGTCGTCCGCCATGGACAGCCAGTCCTGCAGGTACGAGCCGTGGATCAGGCGGATCGGCCCGCTCTCCCCGCCGGTGACCCGCGCGCGGGCCTCCCGGACCGTCGGGTAGTAGCGGTAGATGAACGGCACGGCGGTGACGACGCCGGCATCGCGGGCGAGGTCGACCAGCTCCTGGGCGTCGGCCCGGCTGGTCGCCAGGGGCTTCTCGCAGATCACGTGCTTGCCCGCCGCCAGCGCCATCCGGGCCAGCGGCGCGTGCAGGTGGTTGGGGGTGCAGATGTGCACGACGTCGACGTCCGGGGAGTTCACCAGCTCCTCAGCCGACTGGGCCCCGCGGTCGGCGCCGAGCCGGTGCGCCGACTCCTCGACGCCGTCCGGCGTCCTGTCCGCGACCGCGGTGAGCGTGCCGCCGGCGGCTCGCACCGCCCGCGCGTGCACCCCACCGATGAAGCCGACGCCGATGATGCCCGAGCGGACACCCCGAGGAGAGGACGTGCCCGGCGTGAGGCCGAACGTCTGGGTTCGGCCCCCGGGGCTCATGAGGTCCCGCCCGGCCGCGCTGACCCCACCTGCTCCTGAAATCCGCCGGGCACCCGACCGACTCCGGTCCTGGTCACGAGGCCTCACCTGCCTTCCCGCCGAGGAACGTGGCGAACCACTTCCCGCTCCGCTTGATGGTTCGCTTCTGCGTCGCGTAGTCGAGGTGAACCAGCCCGAACCTGCGCGAGTAGCCCCACGCCCATTCGAAGTTGTCGGCGAGGGTCCACACGAAGTACCCGCGCAGGGGTAGCCCCTTGTGCAGCGCCGCCGAGCAGGCCATCACGTGCTGCTCGAGGTACCGCCGTCGGTCCTCGTCCTCGATCTGTCCGTCCAGCACGACATCGGGATAGGCGGACCCGTTCTCCGTGATGTACAGCGGCAGGTCGGGTCGGTAGGCGTGGGCCAGCTCGAGGACGTCCACCATCCCCTCGGGGTGGATGGGCCAACCCATGTGCGTGCGGGGGGCGCCGGTGTCCATGAGCTGGACCCCCTCGCTGCCGGGGTAGCTCAGGCCCGCGGGCTCGCCCATCACCTCCGCACCCAGCGGCGGAGCAGCGACCGTGTGCCGGCTGTAGTAGTTGATGCCGAGGAAGTCGATCGGGACGGCGATCTCCTCGGCGTCGGCAGCGGGCTGCTGGGCGAACCACTCGCTCTCACCGAGGTCGTCCAGGACGTCCTGCGGGTATCCACCCGCCAGGATCGGCTCGAGGAACATCCGGTTGGTCAGCCCCCCGATGCGCCGCTCCGCATCACGGTCGGCGTCGCTGTCGCTCGCGGCGCGCATCGAGTACAGGTTGAGCGTGATGCCGACGGTGGCGTCCGGCCGCGCGGCGCGGATGGCCGGCACAGCGCGCGCATGCCCGAGCAGAAGGTGGTGCGCGGCGTGTGCGGCGCGCGAGCCGAGGCGCTTCCCGGGGGCATGGATGCCGGAGGCATAGCCCAGGAACGAGGAGCACCACGGCTCGTTCAACGTGATCCAGTCCGTGATCACGTCGCCCAGCCCGTCCGCCACGAGGCCGGCGTACTGACCGAACCGCTCCGCGGTGTCGCGCTCGAGCCAGCCCCCGCGCTCCTCGAGCGCCTGGGGGAGGTCCCAGTGGTACAGGGTCGCGAAGGGCGTGATGCCCACCTCGAGCAGGGCCTCCGCGAGCTGGCGGTAGAACGCCATGCCGGCCGGGTTCACCGGACCCGTGCCGTCGGCCTGGATCCGTGACCACGCGATCGAGAACCGGTAGGCGTTGACCCCGAGCTCGGCCATGATCGCGACGTCCTCGCGGAACCGCCGGTAGTGGTCGTCGGCCAGGTCACCGTTCTGCCCGTCGGCGATGGCGCCGGGGGTCCGGGTGAACGTGTCCCAGATGCTCGGCCCGCGGCCGTCGGCGTCCGGCGCCCCTTCGATCTGGTACGAGGCGGTGGCCGTCCCCCAGGCGAAGTCGGCGGGGAAGTCGTCGCGTCGTGCGGTCATGTCTCCTCCGCTCGGGGCGCGGTGTCGATGGTCGGGGCGAGCAACATGCTGAGGTCCTCTCGTTGAAGCGGTTCGACGACGGCTGTGGCCCCCTATCGCGCGTCCAGCCAGTGCTCGGGGGCGGGGGTGAGTGCCTCGATCTCGGCCCAGAACTCCTCGGGCAGCTCGGTGGCCGCCGCCTGGAGCAGGCCGTCGAGGCGGCGCTTCTTGCTGATCCCCACGACGGTGGTGACGATCCGGGGGTCACGCAACGAGAACTGCAGGGCGGCGGTCGCAAGATCGGTGTCCCAGCGCCGGCACAGCGCGTTCATCGCCGCGATCGCTTCGAGGGTCGCGGGTGCCGCCGGTTGGTAGCCGTAGCTCGTGGAGCCGCCATCGGGGGACGCGAGGATCCCGCCGCCGTAGATGGCCGCGTTGATGACGGCCGTGCCCCTCTCCTGGGCGCGGGCGATGAGCGGTCCGGCGGAGCGGTCGACGAGGGTCCAGCGGTTGTGGACGAGCATCGCCTCGAAGACGCCCAGCTCCAGGTAGCGGGCCATCTCGTGCACGTCGCCCCCGGCGAGGCCGAGGTGACCGATGTCGCCCTCCTCCCGCATCGTCACGAGGGTGTCCACCGCGCCCCCGGGTGCGGTCAGCTCGGCGAAGTCGTGGAACTCCGGGTCGTGCAGGTGGACCAGGGGCAGCACGTCAAGTCCCAGGCGTTCCTTGCTCTCCCGCACCGACTCCCGCACCCGTGGACCGGAGTAGTCGTCGCCCCGGGCGTCGACCTTGGTGATCACCAGGAAGTCCGGCGGGAGCCCTCCGGCACGGGCGACCCCCGCACCGATGCGGCGCTCGCTCTCGCCGTCGGAGTAGCCGTTCGAGGTGTCGATGGCCCGGATGGGGCTGGCGAGCACGGCCTCCACGAGGTCGACGGCGTCCTCCGTCGAGACCGTGTAGCCGAACTGCGGCAGGCTGCCCAGCGGACCGCCGCCGACGCACAGTGCTGTGACGTCGAGCCCGGTCGTACCGATCGGGCGGGACCAGTCGGCGTCGTTGACGTCCATGATCACCTCCCCGTCGTGAAGGTGAGGTCGTTCGCATCGGCGAACACGGGCCCGCCGTCGATCGTCCCGATGGGCTGTCCCGGCGGCTCGCCGCCATCATCGAGGCCGATCGCGACGAAGCCGAGGGCGTCGATCCGCGGCGGGATGGAGCGCACCCCGGCCTCGAAGGTGAAGACCTCGATCACCGAGTCGCCACCCTTGAGGTAGTCGATCCGGAACCCGCGGGGGTCCTCGAGGTGCAGGGTGCCGATGTTGGCGAAGCCGAGGCGGCCGTAGTCGTCGGCCGTCGCCGCCAGGTCGCGGATGGTGACGCCGACGTGGTCGAACCGGGGCCGGTCGGGCGTGCCCATGGCGCGCTCGGTGGCGACCCCCGCCTCGTCGACCACCTCGTGGTACGTGATCATCCCCTCGACGATCTCCAGGACCGTGCCGTCCGGGTCGAAGAAGAAGGCGATCCGTACGCCGCCGGTCGCGTCGAGCGGGTCGAGGCGGAACTCCACACCCGACGCCTTGAGCCTGGCGACCAGCGGGTCCACCGCCGCCACCTTGAAGCCGATGTGCCGGAAGCCCAGGACCTGGTCGTCGTCCTCCCAGGTCGGCGGCTGTGCGTCGTCGACGCGCACGAGCTCGATGGTCGCCGTGACGAAGTCGAGTACCGCGCGGTCGGCGCCGGTGCGCTCGATGACCTCCCCGCCAAGCATGTCCGTGTAGAACCGGACGGAACGGTCCAGGTCGGCGACGTGGATCAGGACGTTGCGGATGGCCATGTTCACTCTCCTCGAGGAGCGGCGTGCGCCTGGCACACGCGACGGTGGGTGTGGTTCATGCCGGCGCCCACGGCTGGCGCGCGGTCCGGACCGACGCCCCCGCCTCGAGGGACTCGTCGATCGCCAGGGCGAGCATGTGGTCCTGGGACGCCTCCGCGAGCGGGTACGGGGCCGGGCCGTCCGCACGCACCCAGGCGTCCATCGCGGCGACCAGGTCCGCGACGCTGATCTCGTCGTCGGACAGCCGCCCACCCTGCCAGCGGTTGCGGAAGACGACGTCGCCCTCGAAGGAGATGTGGTCCAGGTCGAAACCCTCGAAGTTCATGTCCAGACCGGTCTGGCGGCGCACCAGGTCGGACTCGAGCACGGTGGACGGGTCCCGCAGGTGCGCCACGTGATCGGTGACGAGCTCTCCGTGGCTGCCTCGGACGAGGATGCGGTTGCTGCGCAGCTCGTTGTGCCACTGGTTGTCGGTGAAGTCGTAGAGCCCCGTGCGGCCGTCCGGGAACTCCAGCCGGGCGAGCACGTTCGACGCCGGCTTCGGCGTGGTGTCGCCGGTGAAGCCGTCCCTGGCGATGGGGTCCACCAGCTCGAACTCGGTGCGGTGCGCCGTCACCGTCGCGTCGGCGAACCCGACGCCGAGCATCGCCCGGATCAGGGCGATGGCGTGGTACTGGTGGGTGGACGAGACCTGGACGTCGTGCACCACGCCCAGGACGCCCTTCTCGATGAGAGCCATCCGGGCGGCGTGCCCGGGGTAGCGGGGGTACTGCTCGGCGACCTGCACCAACCCCGACGCGCCGACGTCGGACCACAGCTCGACGAGGCCCGGCAGGTCAGGTGCCGGCGGGGTCTCGCTGAGCACCGGGAGCCCCAGGGCCACGGCCTCCCGGATGAGGTGCGGCGACGCCTCCCAGGGCACGACCGTGACGGCGAACGCGGGCCGCCCCTGCTCGACCGCCTCCCCGAGCGTGCGCACCGTCCGCACGCCCCATTCCCGCTCGGCCTGGGCGCCCCCTTCGGCGGTCCGCGTGACCACCGAGGTGACCTCGAAGCGATCGGGGAACGCGCGAGCCAGCTTCGTGAAGAACCCCGCCCGCCAGCCGTGCCCGACGACGACGAAGCGCGCCGGGCCGTCGCCGCGGTCTGCGCCCGGCTGTTCGGTTGGACTCGTCACGTCGCTCTCCTGTCGTCTGTGGTGTCCGGTTCGTCGGGACGCCGTCCGTCGCGCGTCACAGGACGCGGAGCCGGATGTCGCGCCACCGGACGACGGCGCCCGGTGCCCAGCGGTCGTCGCCCATCGCCTCGTCGTTGTCGTGCACCTCGAGCGCGATGTGTCCGGTGCGCCCGAGCAGCCGCGCCACCGCCTCCCGGTCGTAGGTGGGGTGGGAGATGGCACCGGTGTCGACCTCGTAGACCTTCAGCCCGTTCACCCACGTGGTGAGCACGGGGTAGCTGCCGGTGCAGCGCACGGTCAGCTCGTTCCATTCGGCCCAGCGCCACGCAGCGAGGAAGTCCTCGGCGGGTGCCGCGTAGCTCAGCAGGCCCCGCTTCTGAGGGGTGACGGGCTCGAGCGTCGCGGCGGGGTCGTCGACGACGAGCCCGATCGGCTCGCCCGCGGCGTCGCGGGCCGCGTCCAGGCCGTAGGCGAGGGCATGGAAGCCACCGATCCCGTTGCCGTAGAACCCCCCGATCCCCCCCGACCTGCGATGGTCGACGAGCACCTGGAAGCCCTGGGAGCCCAGGGCTGTGGCGCGCAGCAGGACGCCGGTGTCGGCGGGCCAGTCCGGCCGCACTTGGAGGCTCAGCTCGAAGTCGCCGTAGCGCTCCTCGGTGATCAGGTAGCCACCGAGCCCCGAACCTGGCGGGTCCTGCGCCCCGACGATGGCGCCGTCCTCGACGCTCCACGACCCGGTGGTGGCGGCGGCCGCGGCGTACTGCTTCGACGTCGTGTCCGGCTCGGGTCCGCCGGGCCACGGGGCAACCGGCAGGCGGGGGACGGCGCGCCATCCCGCCAGCGTCGTCCCGTCGAACAGGTGCACGAGCTCGGCACCGTCGTTGTCGCCCACCGCTTCCCTCTCTGCTGCGCCCCGCTGCCCGGCGATGATGACTCGACCAGCCCTCGAACTGTCCACCGCGAGCCGACTACTGCAGGTTCGGCGTCAGATGTATCGGGAGGCAAGGCCGGACGACCGGATCATGCTTCCCACGGTACTTGCAAAAGTTCTGTCGTCACAAGCAGCAAAGTGGGGGCACTTCAGCCGCGAGGCGGTGAGCGGAGGCGGCTTGGGCCCTGAGCTGAGCAGGGTGCGGGCGGTCAATCTCTAGACTGCTCCCATGACCGACCGCCCCAGCGTGCTGTTCGTCTGCGTGCACAACGCGGGCCGCTCCCAGATGGCCGCGGGCTGGCTGACGCACCTCTCGGGTGGAGCGGTCGAGGTCCGGTCCGCCGGGTCGCTCCCCGCCGACGAGATCAACCCGGTGGCGGTCGAGGCGATGGCCGAGGAGGGCGTGGACATCCGGACCGAGCGGCCCAAGGTGCTCACCACCGAGGCGGTGCAGGCGTCCGACGTCGTCATCACCATGGGGTGCGGTGACGTCTGCCCCGTCTTCCCCGGCAAGCGCTACGAGGACTGGGCGCTGGAGGACCCCGCCGGACAGGGGCTGGAGTCGGTGCGCCCCATCCGGGACGAGATCCGCGCACGGGTGGAGCGGCTGCTCGATCAGCTGGGCGTGCCGGTCGTCACCGGCTGACAGCTCCGGTGGCTCAGGCCGGCTGCGACTCGAGGATCTCGCGGACCTGTGCGGCGGTCGGCACGCGCCCGTAGAGGACCACCTCGCCGTCCACCACGAGCCCGGGCGTGCTCATCACGCCGTAGCCGGCGATCGCGGCATAGTCGGTGACCTTCTCGATCTCGGCGTCGATCCCGAGATCGGCGACGGCCTCTCGGGTGACGCGCTCGAGGGTGACGCAGTTGCGACAGCCGGGCCCGAGGATCTTGATCTGCATGTGCTGGCCTCTCTGTGGATCTCTGGTGGAGCGGACGGACTAGAACACGGCGTTGAAGCCGAAGCCGACGAGCATGATCCCGACGGCGACGGTGCCGAAGAACAGGGCGAGGAGCGGTCCCTTGAGCACGCGCTTGAGCAGGACGAACTCCGGGATGGACAGCGCGACGGTGCCCATCATGAAGGCCATCACGGTGCCCGTGGCCATGCCCTTGGCCCAGAGCGCCTCCGCGATCGGGATCACGCCGGCCGCGTTGGAGTACAGCGGGATGCCCACCACGGTGGCCACGACGACCGCGAACGGGTTGTCCGGTCCGGCATACGTGGTGAAGAACTCCGTGGGGACCCAGCCATGGACCCCTGCACCGACGGCGACACCGACGATCACCCACTTCCAGACCCGCCCGACGATCTCGCGGGTCTCCTCGCGTGCGGCCTCGACCCGTTCGGCGAGCGTCGGGCGGTGCCCGTCGGCGCCGAGGGCAGCCACCGGGGCGGCGAAGACGAAGTCCTCGACCCAGCGCTCCAGCCGCAGCCGGGAGAAGACCCACCCCGCGGCGATCGCCAGACCGAGGCCGGCCACGACGTAAGCACCGGTGATCTGCCAGCCGAACATGTCCGCGAGCATCACCACGGCGACCTCGTTGACCAGCGGTGAGGCGATCAGGAAGGCGAAGGTCACGCTCAACGGCACGCCTGCGGCAACGAAGCCGATGAACAGCGGGATCGACGAGCACGAGCAGAAGGGGGTGACCGCACCGAGCGCGGCTGCCATGCCGAGCGAGAGCCACAACGGCTTGCCCTCCAGGAACGCCCGCACCCGTTCGGGGCGCAGGGTGGTGCGCAACAAGCCGATCAGAAAGATCATCCCGACCAGGAGCAGCAGGATCTTCACCACGTCGTACAGGAAGAAGTGCGTGGCGTCGACGACCCGGTGCGACAGGTCCAGGCCCATCCAGTCACCCAGCACGACGTCCCAGGCGACCTCGTTCAGCGCGAAGAGCCCGGCCCACACGACGGCCACCCCGAGCAGGGCGGCCACCAGTCGGCCGGTGCTCCGACCGGCGGAGCGGACGACGATCGGGGTGGTCACGCGTGCACCACCCGTCGGCTCCCGGGCAGGGCCGACCGGAGCCGGGCGAGCGCGTCGTCGGCCAGGGCATAGTCGATCCAGCGGCCGCGCCTGCTGCTCGTGACGAGCCCTGCGTCCCGCAGCACCTTCAGGTGGTAGCTCAGCAGGTTGCCGGCGATGGGGACCCGCCGCTGCAGGTCGCAGACGCACAGCTGCTCGCCGGCCAGGGCGTCCAGCACGGCCCATCGGACCGGGTCCGCCGCGGCCTGGAGCAGCGCGAGATCGCCGTCGGCACCGGGCGGCATCACTTCAGCGGACATTGAATCAGCCATGCTTGAAACGTAGGCCGGGACTCGCCCCGTTCACCGGGACGTTGGTCGCGGCCCCCGACGTGCCGGACCCAGTCCGCCTAGGGTGCATGGGATGGGTGACACGGCGAACCGGGACCGACGCCTGCAGCGGTACTGGGACAAGCAGGCGGACGGCTACGACCGGCAGTTGGCCTGGCTCGAGCGACGACACTTCGCCGACACCCGGTCCTGGCTGTGCGGGCGTGCCTCCGGCGAGACGCTGGAGGTCGCGGTCGGGACGGGCCTGAACCTCGAGCACTACCCGGCCGGCGTGTCGCTCACGGGCATCGAGTGGAGCGAGTCGATGCTCTCGGTCGCCAGGCGGCGCGCAGACGCGCTCCCCCGCCAAGTCACGCTGCGCCAGGCGGACGCCCGCGACCTGCCGTTCGGCGACGCTCATTTCGACACGGTCCTGGCGACGTTCTCCCTGTGCGGCATCCCCGACCCAGGCCGGGCACTCGAGGAGATGAAGCGGGTCCTGCGCCCGGGAGGCCTGCTGCTCCTCGCCGACCACGTCGCGTCGTCGGCCCTGCCCATCCGCGCGCTCCAGCGGGTGGTGGACGTGTTCACGGTGCCGCTGCAGGGCGAGCGGTACTCGCACCGACCGCTGCCCGCGGTGCTGAGGATGGGATTCGTGCTCGAGGCGCACGAGCGCGGCAGGTTCGGCCTCATCGAGCGCCTCGCGGCGCGACGGCCCCCGGGCTGACGGGCCGACCGCGGTTGGCCGGGGTCGCGAGCCCCCCGGCCAACCGCCTGTCTCGCTACGGCCAGCTGAGGTCGTCGAGGTAGTAGGTCGTCCCGGCGCCCACCGACCCGAAGTCGAAGAAGATCGACACCTTCGTGAAGATCCAGTCCGGGTGGATGAGTGGTTCGGTGCCGGGCGCCTCGTTCGCGAAGTCGAAGGTCAGGACCTCCCAGGCGCCGGCCACTGTGGTCAGGGTCTCGGTCTCGACGGTATGGGTGGGGTCGTCGGCGTCCTCCGCCTTCATGCGGACCGGGATGCCCGCCTCGGGTGACCACACGCGTGCCGTCATCGTCGAGCTCCCCGGCGCCAAGGGGATGACCGGGACCGAGAAGTTCGGTCCGGTCGAGACCGTCATGCCCGCCCAGGTCGCCGCTCCGGTCGTCTTCGCGAACTGCGCCACCAGGTTCGACGAGTCGGTCGGGTCGGCCACGACGGTGCCAACGGCGCCGCCGAAGCCCGTCAGGACCGGCGGAGTCGCCTCGTCAAAGGTGATCTCCGTTCCCGTCGCGCCCCCGCCGCCTCCGCCGCCCGTTGCCGGGAAGGTGATGTCGTCGGCGTAGTAGGTCTTGGCGGTACCCGGCGTACCGAAGTCGAAGAAGATGACCACCCTGGTGTACTCGGCGGCCAGGTCCACCGGTGCGCCAACTGCGTTGCCGAAGTCGAACGCCAGGGTCTCCCAGGCGCCCGCCACGGTCGTGGTGGCCTCGGTCTCGACGTTCACGTTGGGGTCCGCGGCCTCCACCTTCAGACGCACCGGGATGCCCGCATCGGGGGACCACACACGGGCCGTGATCGTCTGGTTCGACGCCGAGAACGGGATGACTGGGACCCTCCAGTCGGGCTCGGTACCCACGATGGTGCCCGCCCAGATCTCCGCTCCGGTCGCCTTGACGACCTGCAGCACGTCGTTGGCCGGGTCGGTCGGGTCGACAACGACCGAGGAGCCCTCGGCACCCCCGAATCCGAGCAGGCTCAGGCCCGCCTCATCGAACGTGATGACCAGCCCACCACCCGGCAGAGGCGGGGTCACGTACGACTGCTGCGCGGTGGCCGCCGACGTGTTGACGTTGCCGGCGAGGTCGCTGAAGGCCCCGGCGGCGACGCTCACCTCGAGCGTCCCCGTCGTGTCCGCCGGCGGCTTCGCCACGAGCGTGGCGTGCGTGGCGTCGACCCGGGCGAAGGTGCCCGTGCTGCCACCGGTCAGGACGATGTCGTCCTTCGTGAAGCTCGTGCCGACGTCCTCACTGAACTCGAAGGTGAACGTCACGTCACCCGCGGCGATCTCCTCCGCCACGTCGTCGGTGATGGTCACGGTGGGCGGCGTGGAGTCGACCAGCCTCACCTGGTCGAGCATCACGGATCCCGCCTTCGAGCCAGCAGGCAGCGCGAAGCCGTATCCCCAGACCTCGGTGAGACCGAGGCCGTCATCCGGAGCGCCGGCCGGTTGCACCGCGCTGCGGGTGAAGTCGGCGAACGGGACGCTCACCTGCTGCCACCCCGTGAAGTCGTCGACGAACGGCGCCGAGAAGCGCTCCGCCGTGTCCGGGCCCTGGTAGACCCGGACGTAGTCGATCTTCATCGCCTGCGGGAACGTCAGCTGGTCGCTGACCGCACCGCCGAAGTTCCCCCCGATCGCCATGTTGAGCAGCAGGAAGACCGGGTCGTTGAACACCCACTCGTTGGGCGCCACGTCGGCCGGGGTGGCTGTGTGGAAGAGGCTGCCGTCGACGTACCAGTTGATCAGATCCGGCTGCCACTCGATCGCATAGGTGTGGTACTCGTCCGCCACGTCCGGGATGTTCTGAATGTTCCCGAACGACTCACCGCCGGCGTAACCCGGACCGTGGATGGTGCCGAAAACCTCGTCGGGGATCCGGCTGACGTACTCCATGATGTCGATCTCGCCGGTCTGCGGCCAACCGACCCGGTTGATGTCGGTGCCCAGGCTCCAGAAGGCCGGCCACAGGCCGTCCTCGCCCGGCGGCACCTGGATCCGCGACTCGATGCGCCCGTAGGCGAACTCGGCCTTGTTCGCCGAGAGCAGTCGGGCAGATGTGTACTCGCACGGGCCGTAGTAGCACTGGAGCGACCCGTCGGCAGCCTTGGCGGTGATCACCATGTTGCCGTTGCCGTCGGTCGCGGCGTTGTCGGTGCTGTCCGTGTAGTACTGCAGCTCGTCGTTGCCCCAGCCGGGGATGCCGTTCACCGTCCCGTCGCCGAGCTCGTAGCCCCACTTGGTGGGGTCGGGAGCGGTGCCGGCTGGGCTGTTGAACTCATCCGACCAGGCGAGCGACCAGTCGCCCGGGCCCGGGTCCGGCGCGCGGTTGTCAAGCAGCCCGACGGCGACCGTGTCACCCGTGTTCTGGCCGTAGTACCAGAACTCCAGGCCCTCGTTGCCCGTCCAGTCCTGGCCGATGGCGAAGTCACGTCCGAAGCTCGGACTCGTACCGCCGTTGCTGACGACCTCTCCGTCGTAGGTCATGCCGCTGAACGGTGTGACCTCGGCGTCGCAGGCGAACCCGGTGTCCTTGAACCGGAAATGGAACATCCGGTCCTCGCGACCATCGCCGTTGGCGTCCAACACCTGCTTCGTGGCGACGCCCTTGGTCGTGTGCGCCACGCGGGCATTGCCGAACATCACCGTTGCCGGGTCGACCGTCGCGGCATCGAAGGTCGGCGTGCTCTGCAGCGCGACGGGGATGATGCCGTTGCCCTGGTTGCACAGGCGGCCCTTGACATCGATCGTGACGACGCGCGGAACCGCGGCCTTGAGGACCCGCTCATAGGCGCCCTGCCCCGGGACCGCCTTCGGATCGCTCGCGGCGATCTCGGGGTTGGTCAGGGTCACGCCGGTGCCGGCGTGCCACAGGTACGGCGCGCTCTCGAAGTCGTCCAGCAGCAGGGGGTCGTAGGCGTCGTCGTCCTTGATCGTGGCGGCGGCCTGCATCGCGAAGCCCGGGTTCAGGCCGGCGCTCGGGTTGGACAGCCGGAGGATCACCCGCTCGTCGCCCTCGTACGTGGTGTCGTCGAACGTCGTCAGCGGGAAACTCAGCTCCCGCGGGCCGTCCTTGACGAAGGTGAGGGTGCCGGAGGCGGGCGTGTACTCCCGACCGGCGATCGCGGTACCGGGTTCGGTCGCGTAGTCGACCGACACCTGCGCCGGGTCCTCGTCCCGCAGCGGGCGGTTCAGCGTGACCGTGATGTCCCCGGTCGTGCCCTCGTCGATGGTGTAGCTCCCGGTGGTGAAAGTCACCGACAGGGGGGCGATCGGGGCGACGCCGTACACGCCGACGTCGTCGACGTAGTAGGTGCGCGCGCCGCCGGTGCCCAGAGCGCCGATGGCCCACCCGTGCATCTCGTACCGATCGAAGGCGTCGGTCGGCGCGCCGTTCCCCACGACCTTCTGCCTGAAGGACGAGAAGGGGATCTCCAGCTGCCGCCAACCCGAGAAGTCGTCCTCGACGTCGACGCTCCAGCGCTGGGCGTCGTCCGTGACGGAGCCCGGGTTCCGGTTCTCCAGCAGGTCGATGAACAGGGTTGTGCCCGAGTTCTGGCCGTAGAGCCACATCGTGAAGCCTGCGTACGCGCTCCAGTCCTGGGCGACCCAGGTGTCCGCGGCGGCGTTCTCGAAGCTGTGGATGACCCCCGCGTATGACGTCACGTCGACGTCGAGCTGGAGCACCGCGTTGGGTGCGGGGTTCGCGGCCAGCACCGGGGCGGGCGGCGTGCCGGGGTTCGCCAGGGCGATGGTGCTGCCGGCGCCGTTGAACGTGTGGTAGCCGATCGACACGCCGCTGGCGTCCGTCCCGACAGGCAGGCCCGCGGCGTACTCGAAGTCGTCGACGACGAGCACGGGTTCCGGCGGTGCTGCGGCTGCCCCCGCGGTCCCGACGAGTGTCATCGCCACCGTAGCCATGGCGGTCAGTGCAGCGGTCGCGACGGCGGCCGGGCGTGGAGATCGATTCGGGCTCATGCGCGGGTCCCTCTCGTCATCGAGCGGAAGTTGTGGGCTCAGCGAAACACTGAGGCGGCCCTCAGCGCAATAGAGAGCGCTCTCTGGAGCGCTCTCTGGAGCGCTCTCTCACCCAGACTCAGCCGCGTCGGCCGTCCACGTGGCCGCGGGCAGTTCACCCCGCTGTGGGGGTTTCGTTGCAGGTCAGCGGCGTGCGCGGTCGCTTCTTGAGCCGGTCTCGGGGCTGGCGCAGGCCGCGCTGCCACCGGGGGGACGCCGTGCGGCGACACCACCCTTGGTGACCGGGTCCCAGGTCGTCTCACCCAGCGGTCGCTCAGGGTCGCGCGCGTCAGGCGGAGTCGCGCACGACGAGCTCCACCGGGAGCACCAGGTGATGGGCGCCCGCGACATCGGGGATCTCCTCGAGGGTGGGGAGATCGAGGTCGGGTCGTGTGTGGGCCAGGAGGAGCCGGACCATCGCGCGACCCTGCAGGATCGTCTGCTGCCGCACGGTGGTCAGGGGCGGCGACGCCGACGCGGCGACCTGGATGTCGTCGAAGCCGACGACGGCGACGTCCTGCGGGATGCGACGACCCGAGCGGTGGATCGCCCGCATCGCCCCGAGCGCCATGAGGTCCGACGCGGCGAAGATGCCGTCGAGGTCTGGTGCCGTCGCGAGGAGGCGGTCGGCGGCGGCCTCGCCGCTCTCCTGGGTGAACTCGCCGTGCTCGACGAGGTCCGCGCTGAAGGCATCACCGAGCTCCGCGCGGAACCCCTCGAGTCGGTCGATGCCCGCAGTCATGTCCGCCGGCCCCGCCACCGTGCCGATGCGACGTCGGCCGGTCTCGACCAGTCGTCGGGCGGCGAGGCGTGCGCCGTGCACGTTGTCGTTGTCGACGAAGCGGACGTCGAGGTCCCCCTCGAGCGGCCGGCCGCCGATCACCATGGGCATGCCCGCCTCGATCATCGCCCTCGGCAGCGGGTCGTACCCGGCGTGCTCGGAGATCACCAGCACGCCGTCGACGGCGCCCGACCGGACATACTGCTCGATCCGGTCCAGGTCCCGCTGGCTCTGGGCCATGAGGATGACGACCTGCATGCCCGCGGCGCTCGCTTCCGCCGTGACTCCCCGGACGATCCCGCTGAAGAACGGGTCGTCGAAGACGCGGACGTCCGGCTCCGAGGCGACCAGGGCGAGCGTGTCGGTCCGCCGGCGCACGAGCGCCCGCGCGCTCAGGTTGGGTTGGTAGCCGAGGGCCTTGATGGCCTCGTGCACCTTCTCGCTGATCGCGGGGTCGACCGAGGTGACACCGTTCACGACCCGGGATGCGGTCGCGCGGGAGACGCCGGCAAGGGCTGCGACCTCTTCGAGGCTCGGGCGCTTGGGGCGGACCGTCGGCATCACACGGGACCTCTCTGAGCGGCGGGCCGCTCGGTTCGCTGCACATGCTAGAGGACCAGTGATCGCGCCCCGTAACGTCCGTGCAACAACCGGGGTTGCGCGCCGGTCGACAGTCGTCGCGGGAGGCGGCGATTGCCCTCCTTCACGTGCAGGTGCCAGAATCAGAGAGCGCTCTCTAAGCTCCTTCGCGCACTCCCCTCACGCCGAGGCACCGGGCGGGGCTGCGCGCGGGGGGCGCTTCGGCTCGCCTGGCCCGTCCGCCCCGCACCACACCCCAAGGAGCAGCGCATGATCTCGACGGGACCCACCGCCGAACGGCTCGTCGGCCACGCCGTCGTCGACGGCCTGAGCCTGGGTCTCGACGATCGTCGCTACTACGCGATCACGTCGTACGACCAGATGCCGCCCTTCCTGATGACGATCGTCGGAGCGAGCGATCTCTGGATGTTCATCTCGAGCACCGGAGGACTGACCGCAGGCCGGTGCGACGCCGACCACGCGATCTTCCCGTACTACACCGAGGACAAGGTCGCCGAGGGAGCAGGTCGCACGGGAGGTTTCACCGAGATACGGGTGCGCCGGGCCGACGACGAGAGCTCCTGGTGGCGCCCGTTCGCCGAGACGCGTCCGGGCGATCCGGCCGCCGAACGCAGCCTCTACAAGGACTTCCTCGGCACCAGCGTCGTCTTCGAGGAGTCGCGGAAGGACCTCGGGCTGCGCCTCCGCGTGGTGTGGCAGACCAGCGCACGGTACGGGGTGGTCCGCACGTGCCAGATCACGTCGCTCGCCGATCACCCGGTGGATCTCGAGGTGGTGGACGGGTTCCGCAACCTCCTGCCGGCCGGCGCCACGGCCCAGGTCCAGAACGAGTTGAGCATCCTTCTCGATGCCTACAAGCGAGCCGAGGTCGATTCGCCCTCCGGCCTCGGCATCTACTACCTGAACTCCGCCCTGACCGACCTCGCCGAGGCGAGCGAGTCCCTGCAGGCGTCGGTCGCCTGGCAGGTGGGCCTCGCGCAGGTGGAGCACCTGCTCTCCGACCGGCAGCTCGAGGCTGCCCAGGCGGGCGAGGTGCTGACGGCCGAGCGTGACGTCCGCGGCGAGCGGGGTGCCTACCTCGTCCGCGCCCGGCTGGTTCTCAAACCGGGCGAGCGGCGGACCTGGCGCATGGTGGCCGACGTCTCCCTCTCCGCGCCGGACGTCGTTGCTCTGCGCACCGAGCTGGCCGAGCCGGCGGTGCTCGCGGTGCGACTCGACGAGGACATCGAAGCGACCCGTCATGGACTTGAGGCCCTCCTCGGGGCTGCCGACGCGGCGCAGGCGACCGGCGACGAGCTGGCCACGGCCCACCACAGCGCGAACGTCTTGTTCAACTCGATGCGTGGGGGCGTCCCGGCGAGTGGCTACCACCTCCAGGGGGCGGACGTGCGCGCCTTCGTGCGTACCCGCAGCCCCCGCGTCGCCGAACGCTGCGCCGCGTTGCTCGCGTCGCTGCCGGCGAGCCTGTCCCACGGGGATCTGGTTGCCGCGGCCGAAGCGAGCGGGGATGCCGACCTCTGGCGCCTGTTCACCGAGTACCTGCCGCTGACGTTCAGCCGTCGCCACGGCGACCCGAGCCGGCCGTGGAACACGTTCCAGATCTCTCTGCAGGGCGCCGATGGTGCACCCCGCCTGGACCACCAGGGCAACTGGCGCGACATCTTCCAGAACTGGGAGGCGCTCGCGTGGTCCTTCCCCGAGTACCTCGAGTCGATGGTCGCCGTCTTCGTCGACGCCACCACCGCCGACGGGTACAACCCGTACCGGATCTCGCGCAGCGGTATCGACTGGGAAGTCCCCGAGTCGGGGAAGCCGTGGTCCAACATCGGGTACTGGAGCGACCATCAGGTGGTCTACCTCGTCAAGCTGTTGGAGACCTCGGAGCGGTTCCACCCCGGGAACCTGCGTCGCCTGGTGAACCGCGCGGTCTTCACCCACGCCGACGTGCCGTACCGGATTGCGTCCTACGCGGACACCGTCGAGAACCCGTACGCCACGATCACCTTCGACGAGGGGGCCGCGGACGCCATCGCGCGCCGGGTCGCGGCGGAGGGCGCGGACGGCACGCTCGTGCACGGTCCTGACGGGAACCTGCTCCACGTCACCCTGGGCGAGAAGCTGCTCGTGCTCATGCTGGCGAAGGTCGTGAACCTGGTGCCCGAGGGCGGCATCTGGATGAACACGCAGCGGCCGGAGTGGAACGACGCGAACAACGCGCTCGTCGGGCGCGGCTTGTCCGCCGTGACCCTCGCCTACCTGCGCCGCTACCTGCGCTCCGTGCGTGACCTGCTTGACGAGGACCTGACCGTCGGCGTCGAGGTCGGGGAGCTGCTCAGGAAGGTGGGCGGGGCGCTCTCCCAGCACGTCGCCGGCACCGTCGATGGCTTCGACGACGTCGAGCGGCGACGCGTGGTCGATGCGCTGGGCGCCGCCGGGACGTCCTACCGCGACCGCGTCTACGCCGGGCTCACGGGTGAGCGGGTCGTCGTCGGGGCGCACGAGGTACGCGACGTGGTCGACACCGTGCTCGCGTACGTCGACTCGGGTCTGCGCGCGAACCGCCGCGCCGACGGGCTCTACCACTCGTACAACACCCTCGACCTGACGCCGGGACGCGTCACGATCAGGCGGCTGCAGGAGATGCTCGAGGGTCAGGTCGCGGTCGTGTCCTCCGGGCTCCTGACCCCTGCGGAGTCGCTCGACGTCTTGCGGGTGATGCGCGGGAGTGCGCTGTACCGCCCCGACCAGCACAGCTACCTGCTGTACCCGGACCGCGACCTCCCCGGGTTCCTGGACAAGAACCGGGTCACTCCCGAACAGGCCGCCCAGTGCCCCCTGATCGACGCCCTGGTCCGCGTCGGGGACCGGTCGATCATCCTGCGGGACGTGGGTGGCGACTACCGCTTCGCCCCGGGGATCCACAACGCCCGCGACGTCGACGCGGCGCTCGACGCCCTCGGGAGCCGGGCGACTGACGGGACGCTGAGTGGTGCCGCCGTGGCGACCGGCCGGGGCGCGCTGCTCGCGGTCTTCGAGGAGGTCTTCCGCCACGCGGAGTTCACCGGTCGATCAGGGTCCTTCTTCGCCTACGAGGGACTCGGCAGCATCTACTGGCACATGGTCTCCAAGCTCCTGCTGGCGGTTTCCGAGAACCTGGAGCGCGCGGTGGCAGAGGGCGCCGACGACGCGGTCGTCGATGAGCTCCGCCGGACGTACGAGGACGTGCGCCAGGGACTGGGCTACTGCAAGTCCCCCGAGGTCTACGGCGCCTTCCCGATCGACCCGTACTCCCACACGCCGAAGGGTCGCGGGGCGCAGCAGCCCGGGATGACGGGGCAGGTGAAGGAGGAGGTCCTCACCCGCATCGGCGAGCTCGGCCTGCGGGTGGAGGGCGGTCAGATCGTGTTCCGGCCTGTCCTGCTGCGTCCCGCGGAATGGACCTCCGAGCCGACGAGGTTCCGGTACGTCGACGCCGGCGGAGTCGAGCGGGTCGTCGAGCTGCCGACGTCGAGCCTCGCGTTCACGTTCTGCCAGGTCCCGGTCGTCTACCGCCGGGGCACCGCATTCGCCCTGAGCATCGAGCGCGCCGATGGCGTCGAGCAGGCCGTGCCCGGGGCCGCACTTCCGGCCGACGTCAGCGCGGAGGTCTTCCGACGGGCGGGGACGGTCCGAGCGATCCGGGTCACGCTGCCGGTCGACTGACCGACCCGCGCCGCCCGCGCCTCGCCTGACGCGAGGCCTACAGGCGCAGGTCGTCGACGACCCGCTCGGCAGCAAGGCGCCCGGAGACGAGCGCCGTCGGCACCCCCGTTCCGGGGTGGGTGCTCGCCCCGGCGAAGTACAGGTTCCGGTACCGGGCGTGCCGGTTGTGCGGGCGCAGGTAGGCGAGCTGGAACAGAGTGTGCGCCAGCCCGTGGGTGGCCCCCCGCTCGAGGTTGTGATGCGCACGCCAGGTCGGAGGAGTGGCCGTCGCCTCGACGGTGATGTGGTCGGCCATGTCGCCCAGGCCCACCTGCGCGAGCCTGGCGAGGACGGCGCCGCGGGCCCGCTCGAGCTCCCCGGCCCACGCCTCCTCCTCGCGCGCGATGCGCTCGGGGTCGTCGCCGTCGTACGTCATGTGGCCGGTGGGCACGACGGCGATCAGCGTGTCCCGGCCGGCGGGCGCGGTTCCCGGGTCCAGTCGGGTTGGCGCGTGGATGTAGACGCTCGGCCCGTCGGGCAGGGGCTGGTTCTTCTCGATGCGGTCGAAGTTGTCGCGGTAGGCGTCGCCGAGGAACAGCGTGTGCGGACTCAGCTCGGGGTACGGCCGGTCCGTCCCCCAGAAGAAGCTGATGGTCGAGCCGGAGAACGTCTTGCGGCCCATCGCCCGGGCTGCCGCGGCGTCGGGCAACAGGCGCCGGTAGACGTAGGGCAGGTCGGCGTTCGCGACGACCACGTCCGCGGCCAGGGTCCGGTCGGAGAGCACCACCCCGCTCGCCCGGCCGCCCTCGATCTCGATGCGCGTGACCGGCTCGCCGTACGCGAACGTCACGCCGGCCTCCTCGGCGGCGCACGCGAGCACCTCGGCGATGCGGTACATCCCGCCCTTCGGGTACCACACCCCGTGCGCGAGCTCGCTGTACGGAGTCAGGGAGAACGTCGACGGGGCGCTGAACGGGCTCAGTCCCATGTAGACGTCCTGGTAGGTGAACGCGGCCCGCAGCCGCGGCGAGTCGAAGAACGCCGACATGTGCCGGTAGTGGGGCAGCAGCGCCTTGATCCGCAGCGCCAGGAGGAGGTTGCCGGGCGTGGCGAAGTCGGTCAGCCGCCTGAAGTCGCGCTCGACGAGCCGGGGCATCCCGAGGTGGTAGTGGCGTCGTCCCTCGTCGATGTAGCGCAGGAACCCGCCGAAGGCGCCAGGCTCCATCGCCTCGAGCTGCGTCCGCATCGCCGTGAGGTCGGAGGTCATCGCCAGGCGCTCGCCGTCGTCGAAGACGACGTCGTACGTCGGGTCGACGCGTCGGCACTCGAGCGCATCCATGCCCACGTCCAGCCGGGTCAGCTCGCCCTCGTAGAGCAGCGGCATGATCAGCAGCGTGGGTCCGGTCGAGAACGTGTGGCCCTCGCGGGTGAACTGCCCGACGCGGCCCCCCGGCTGCCGGTTCTTCTCCACGACGGTCACCTGCATCCCGCGGCGGGCCAGGTGGATCGCTGCTGAGAGGCCCCCGACTCCCGCGCCGACGACGACGGCGGTCGGTGCGGTCATCGGTGGACCTCCGTGATGACATCGACGGCCGGGCGGGACCGGGCGCGCCTGGCGGCGAGGGCCGAGCGCGCCCCGTCGGCCGCGATCGACACCCCGCCCCGGAGCGTCGCGCGCTCCGGGTAGCCGGGGCGGAGCCGGTACCCGTCGCGCTCGACGGCGTCCAGCACCCACTCGAACCGGGCGATGTACGCGTGGCCGGCCAGACGGCAGCGCGGGTTCTCGACCTGCGCCAGGTACGCGCGACCCGTGGCGAAGCACGACCGGGCGAGCTCGACGCGGTCCCGCACCCAGGCGCGCATCGCCGGGGTGTGCACGGACGGCGACCCGCTCCAGTCGGCGACCACCTCGGCGGGGACGTTGATGTAGCCGGCCGCGAGGTCCTCGACGAGGTCGCGCAGCATGTGGGCGATGTGGGCGCCGGTGACCGCGATGTAGCGGGTCTCGTCCCGTGGGCTGCGGCACCCGTGGCCGATGCAGTGGTGCAGCGCCTCGGTGACGGCGACCGCGAGGTCTCGGGTGTACGCGTCCAGCTCGTGCTGGGTCACGGGGCGGCCCCGACGCCGGGCGTCGAACTCCATCACGTCGAGCATCGAGGTCAGGGAGAGGAGCAGGCCGTCGGTCTCCTCGTCGTGCCCTCGCGCGTCCTGGGTGCGGAGCAGGCCGAGAAGGAGGCCCTCCTCGGGCGACGCGTCGGACGCCGTCGTGCCGTGGAACGGGCGGACGAGGAACGACCGCTGACGGTCGACGAAGGCCAGCCGCCGCTCCCGGTCGGGCAGGTGCTCGTCGACCATGTCGTCGAGCCACCGGAAGTAGGCGTAGAGCGAGAAGGCGTCGCCCCGGTGGGCGCGGTCGGCCAGGCACCGGATGGTCAGGTACGACTGCATGCTCGCGTCCCTGGTCATCGCGGCCGCCGGCGCGGCCGGTGGCGCACCACGTCGCTCCTGCATCTTTCCCGCTCCCTCGCGCTCCATGGCGCTGCGGGAAGGCTAGCGACGCGACGGGACCGTTTCGCGGGCCTTGTGACCCAGGGAACCGTGCCATCTCGTCGGAGGCCGCGTGTCCGCCACCGACGGCGCCCGGAGCGCTGAGCCACTCCGTGGGTTGAGCTCGTCTCGGGCCCCTCAAGCCGCTCGGCGGCGGTCTGCGGACGCGATCTCGGAGGCCTCCCGTCGTAGGCTGGAGGATGGGACCCAGACCTCGTCGCCTGACCTCAGGCCTTCTGCTTGCGGGTGTGCTCGGTCTCGGCGCCTGCGCGCCTGTCCCAACCGGAACACCCTCCCCGGTCGGGACACCCTCGGAGCCGAGCCCGACGTCCGAGGAGTCTCCCCCCGCGAGCAGCGCGCCCGCCCACCCCCTCCCCGACGGCGATCTCCCAGGTACCCCGTTCGACGCCGGCCCCGCGGACGGGGACGAGGTGGCCGTCGTCGGCGTCGCGGCCGACGACGTGCTGAACCTCCGGGTGGGACCGGGTGTCGAGTTCGATGTCGTCGGTGAGCTCGAGCCGCTCGGTTCGGCTGCGGGCACCGGCCGCGCACGGACGCTCGAAGAAGACGGCATCTGGGTCGAGCTCACGAGCGACGGTGCGACCGGCTGGGCGAACCTGCGCTACCTCGCCTACCTCGGTGAGGTCACAGACATCACGTCCAGGCTGTCCGTGCTGCCGAGCGGCGACGACCTGGCCGAGCTCGGTGAGCGGGTCACCCACGCGTGGGTGTCTGAGGGGACCGAGGCGACCCCGGAGATCACCGTCGTCGATGGACCGCACGAGGGCGACCTCGGTGAGGTGACCGTCGACGCCCTCGGCCTGGAAGACGACTCGGTGCTCGGCATGAGGCTGCACGTCTTCGCGCAGCCGGACGGGGACGGATTCAGGGTCCGGACAGTCGAGCAGACGGTGCTGTGCGCTCGCGGGGTCGACGCTGAGCGCCTCTGCGTCTGATCCGCTCTACTCCGAGTGGAACCCGGTGTCGCATCGGGTGGACTCCCGGAGTCTCGAGCTCTCCCGACGCCGGGCGCTCACGCCCGGCCGAGCGGGCGGCCAGCGCGGGCTGAGCCGTTGCGCTACGGATCCGTAGCGTAGAGTCCTCCGCATGGCCCAACCCCCGGTGTCGAGCGCTCACCCACCCCGCCGCCTGTACCGCGTCGTCAACCGCGTCACGCGGTGGCTCCTCTCGTCACCGCGGCGGGCCCGTGGCCCCGGGGACGCGCTGATCCTCCTCCACGTCACCGGACGGAAGACCGGACGCTCGCTCGAGATCCCCGTGGCGTACGAGGCGCTCGCGCCCGACCGCCTGAGGGTCCTCACCAGCTCGCCATGGCGGGTGAACCTCCGCGGACGACCCGACGTCGAGGTCACCTTCCGAGGCATCCGCCGGCCCGCTACTGCCGAGCTGGTGACCGACCCGCAGGCCGTCGCCGAGACCTACCACGCCGCCGCGACCCGGCTCGGCCACAAGAAGGCGGGTCGGCGCATGGGCGTGCGCATCACCGTCGACCGTGTCCCCACCGTGGCGGAGTTCGCGGACGCTGCACGGCGTGACGGCCTGTCGGTCGTCCAGCTCGACCTCCAGCCAGCTCCGTGATCGAGGGCCCGGTCCTCGTCACCGGCGCGACGGGGAGCGTCGGTTCGGCGGTCGTCGCCTCGCTGACGGCAGCGGGCTTCCCGGTCCGGGTCGCCGGGACCGACGCGCAGCGCCTCCGGGCCGCGTTCCCCCAGGCGGAGGCGGCGCGGCTGGACTTCCACGACCCGGCGACGTTCGGCTCCGCGGTCGCCGGTGCGTCGGCGGTCTTCCTGCTTCGGCCCCCCGCCATCTCTCGCGTCACGTCGACGTTGGGTGGCCTCGTGACGGCCGCCGAGGCGTCCGGGACCGTCGGCCACGTCGTGTTTCTGTCCGTCGCGGGCGCCGAGACCAACCGCGTGGTGCCGCACCACCGCGTGGAGCGACGTCTGGCACGGTCGCCGCTGCCCTGGACGATCCTGCGCCCCGGGTTCTTCGCGCAGAACCTGGCGACGGCATACCGCCACGACATCGTGCGCGACGACCGCATCCACGTACCCGCGGGGCACGGGCGCGTGGCGTTCGTCGACGTCCGCGACCTCGGGGACGTCACGGCTCGGGTGCTGAGCACGCCCGACACGCACTCGGGCATGGGCTACACCCTCACGGGACCCGAGGCAATCACGTTCGAGGACGTGGCCGCAGAGCTCACCGCTCGGACCGGGCGCCGCGTCCGGTACGAGCCCGCGACCGTCCTCGGCTACGTCCGCCACCTGCGCTCGCACGGCCTCCCGCTCGCACAGGCCCTCGTCCAGACGGTGCTCCACGTGGGGCTCCGCCGAGGGCAGGCAGAGGTCGTGGACCCCACCCTCGAGCACCTGCTCGGCCGCCGGCCGCGCACCCTCGCCCGGTACGTGGCCGACCACGCGCACCTCTGGTCGGCGCCGGCCGGGCACCGGGCGGCCGACGCATGACGACCGGCGAGGAGGACCCCCGCGTCGTTCGATCCCGCCACCGCATCCTCGAGGCCACTGCGGCCCTGGTTCGTGAACGGGGCATCACCGGGACGACGATCGACGCCGTCAGTGAGCGGTCCGGCGTCGCGAAGACGACCATCTACCGCCACTGGTCCGGCCACCACGACCTCGTCCTCGCCGCGCTCGACGCGATGCTCATCGAGCCGCCCGCCCTCGACTCGGGGTCGTTGCGCGGCGACCTCGAAGCCCTCCTCGCCGGGTTCGCGGCGGCACTGGCGACGAGCCCCGCGGCGGCCCTCACCGCCGCCCTCATCGACGCGGCCGAGCGCGACCCCGACTTCGCCGAGCTGCACCACCGCGAGGCGCGGCGCCGACACGAGCCGGTGCGCCTCGCATTCGAGCGGGCCCGCGGGCGCGGCGAGCTGCGTGACGACGTGGACGTCGACGACGCGGTGGAGATCGTCAGCGGCGCGCTCTTCCATCGCCGGTTCGTCACTGCGGGCACGTTGGACGAGGACTTCGCGCGGCGCATCACCGCGCTCGTCCTTCGCGGTGTGACCGGAACGGAGCCGTCCGACGAGGGCCACGGGGCCGAAGCCGCCCCAGGCGACTGAGCGACACGCGACCACCACGGAAGTCTCGCCCCGGTCGGCACCGACCCACGCGCTCAGCAGTCGCCGAGCACGCCGAGCACGACGTCGACGAGCACCACCTTCGTCGCGTCGTCGAGGGTCGAGCGCGGGTTGTCCGCACGCCAGGCCGCGATCCCCGCCGGGAGGCACGCCACGGCGCACGCCGCCCGGATCCGATCGGCGCCGACCGCCGCGCCGGCCCGGTCGCCGCTGACGAGCGCCCGCGCGACCCGTCGAGGCAGGCCGCTCTCGCCGGTGAGTGCCCGGAGGTGGTGGCCGACGGAGGGATCCGTGAGCATGACGACGACGTGGGGGCCGACCTCAGCCACGACGTCGACGAGAGCGGTGACGAGGGCCCTGCGTGCGGCGGCGTCGCCGACGGGCTCGTGCTCTTCGAGCACGCGGGAGACCCGGCCCATCGCGGGACTCAGGACGTCGGCAAGCAGCTCCTCCTTGGAGGGGAAGTGGTAGTAGACGGCCGCCTTGGTCAGTGCCATCTGATCGGCGATGTCGCGGATGGAGGTGCCCTCGTACCCCTGGCGGCTGAACAGCTCCAGTGCAACGGCCAGGATCCGGTCCCGCGTGCTCTGTGCCGGTTGCTGTGCCGGTTGCTGTGCCGGTTGCTGTGCCGGTTGCTGTACCGGTTGCTGTGCCGGTTGCTGTGCCGGTTGCTGGGCCGGTTGCGTCGACACGGGTGGGCCTCCTGCTACTTGACGATCGGTCAGGAGGGAGCATAGCGTGCGTCTCCTTACCGGTCGTCAAGTCAGGGAGAATGCTCATGAGGTCGCTGGCCCGCTGGAGCTCGGCCCACCCACTGGTGGTGATCATCGGCTGGCTGGTCGCGATCGGCGCCGTCCAGATCTCGGCACAGGCAATCGGCACCGACTTCCGCAACAGCTTCGCCCTGCCCGGGACCGACAGCCAGGCCGCTGTGGACCTTCTGCACGAGCGGTTCCCCGAGGCGTCAGGCGACGCCGACACGATCGTGCTCCGCTCCGACGGCGTCCCGGTCACCGATCCCGCCGTGCAGCAGCGTGCGCAGGGGCTGTTCGACGAGGTCGCTGCCCTGGACTCGGTCGCCGCCGTCCGGAGCCCCTACGCCCCCGGCGGGGCCGGACAGGTCAGCGCGGACCGCACCGTCGCGTACGCCACGGTCCAGTACCGAACCGCGGGGATCGACGTCCCGCGGTCTGACCTCGAGGCACTCGTCGAGCTCGTCGAGCAGGCGTCCGACGACGGCCTGGAGGTGGCCGTGGGCGGCCAGGGCGTGGCGGGACTCTCGCACCCGGAGATCGGGGCCGCTGAGCTGCTGGGGGTGGCCTTCGCGGCACTCGTGCTGCTGCTGCTCTTCCGGTCCCCGGTTGCGATGGTGCTTCCGATCGCGTCCGCGGCTGCGGCGCTCGGCGTCGCGACCGGGGTGGTGCGCCTGGCCTCGACCGTGACGACCATCTCCGACGTGGCCCCGACGCTCGGCGTCCTGCTGGGTCTGGGAGTCGGGATCGACTACGCGCTGTTCATCGTGAACCGGCACCGCAGCGAGCTGCGCGCGGGGAGGGGGGTGCGCGAGTCCATCGTGACGGCGCTCGACACCTCGGGGCGCGCGGTGGTCTTCGCCGGCATCACCGTCGTGATCGCGCTGCTCGGCCTGTTCCTGACGGGCATCGAGTTCCTGAACGGCCTCGCGATCGCCGCCTCGGTATCGGTCGTGCTGACGGTCCTGGCCTCGGCGACGCTCCTCCCGGCGCTGCTCGGCATCCTCGGCCTGCGCATCCTGGGCCGACGCGACCGAGCGGCGCTGGCGACGGGGCACACCGCACCGGAGCACGCGATGGGTGGGTTCCACCGCTGGGCGACGTTCGTGAGGTCGCATCCCGTCGCGCTTGCGACACTCGGGCTACTCGGGCTGCTCGTCGTCGCCCTCCCGGTGAGCGATCTCCGCCTCGGCACTGCCGACCAGGGCAACGATCCTGCCGGAACCACGACCCGAGCCGCGTACGACGCGTTGGCGGAGGGCTTCGGCCCGGGCATCAACGGACCGCTGATCGTCGCCGTGGATCTCACGGGAACGCCGCTGCAGAACGGCGAGCCCACGCCGCTCATGCCACTCGTGGCCGAGCTCCAGGCAGATCCGGGCGTCGCCAACGTGATCGGGCCGATGCCCAACACCGAGGGCACCGCAGCGGTACTCCGCGTGGTGCCGACCACCAGCCCGCAGGACCGGGCGACCAGCGACCTCATCGAGCGGGTGCGGGGCGACGTCGCGCCGTCGTACGAGGGCGCGACCGGGAACCAGGTCTTCGTGGGCGGGCCGACGGCCACCTTCGACGACTTCGCCGCCGAGATCCAGGCGACCATCCCGCTGTTCGTCTCGGTCGTCATCGGGCTGTCCGTGCTGCTCCTCGTGCTCGCGTTCCGGAGCGTGCTCGTGCCGCTGGTCGGGGCCGCCCTCAACCTCGTGTCGGTCGGCGCCGCCTTCGGCGTCGTCGTCGCCGTGTTCCAGTGGGGCTGGGCCGCCGATCTGATCGGTCTCGGCAAGGCCGGGCCGATCGAGCCGTTCCTGCCCGTGATCCTGTTCGCCATGCTCTTCGGGCTGTCGATGGACTACCAGGTGTTCCTGGTGAGCCGCATGCACGAGGAGTGGCGGCGAACCGGCGACAACGCCCGTGCCGTGCGGCTCGGGCACGCCGACACCGGCCGGGTGATCGTCGCGGCGGCCTCGATCATGGTGTTCGTGTTTGGTGCCTTCGTGTTCGGGGACTCGCGGACCATCAAGCTGCTGGGCCTCGGCATGGCCTCCGCCGTGCTCCTCGACGCCCTGGTGATCCGCATGCTCATCGTCCCGGCGCTGATGCATCGCATCGGCCGAGCGAACTGGTGGCTCCCGGCCTGGCTGGACCGGGTGCTGCCGCACCTCACGGTCGAGGGCGACGCGACGGTGGAACCGCCCGCGGACGGCCCCGACGACGAGTTGGCGGGTGTCCTTGCGGACGTCGACGACGAGGCAACACTCCTCGAGCAGTCCCTCGCTGTGGAGGACCGCCGTGGCTGACGACGACGGCACCTCGGGCCGCACCGCCGGGCAGCGACCGGAGCCCGTCGACCGGGAGCCGGGCCCACGCCTGGGCCGGACCCTGATGCTCCTGGACGAGATCGACGCCGCGGCCCGGCGTGTCCGACCCGTGCTCCGTACGGTCGAGCACCTGACGGGTCTGTCGCCGGCTCAGCTGACGGTCCTCATGGCCGTGGACGGCGACGAACCACGCCCGGTCGACATCGGGGCGGCGACCACCGCCGTCGCGCTCGCGGACCGCGGACTGCTCCGCGCCGCCGGCTGGCCGTTGGCAGCGGCGGGCGGCGGGTGGCAGCTGACCGACGACGGACAGGCCGTCCTGCAGCAGGTGCAGGGTCTGCGGGTGCGCATCGTCGACACCGTCACAGGAGCGCTGGACGACGCCCACCTGGACGAGATCCGCGCCTCGCTCCGCCGGGTCGCCGCCGCTGTCGACGACCTGTACGCCCGGACCGGGGAGTCCGCGCACGCGGCGATCCCGCGGGTGCCGCGCCAGGGCGTCAGCTAGCGCCCGGTGCCTGATGTCGTTCGGTGCCGCGCCAGGGCGTCAGCTAGCGCCCGGTGCCTGATGTCGTTCGGTGCCGCGCCACGTCACGCGCGTCCCGCCACGAGCATCACGCTCAGGCGTCGGGCGGCGATGCGACTGCGGCGGCGCTCAGCGCCGGCTGCACCACACCGTCGCGGATCACCCATTCGTCGTCGATGCGCATCGACCCCGTCGGGGCCCCGCCCGTGCCGCGGAGGTCCTTGACGATGTCCCAGTGCAGGGAGGACGAGTTGACCCCACCGCACTCCGGGTAGGCGCGACCGGGCGCGATGTGCATCGTGCCGAGGATCTTCTCGTCGATGAGGAGGTCCCCGGTCGCCATCGTGAGCGCCGCGTTCGTCCCGATCCCGAGCTCTCCCACCCGGCGGGCCCCCTCGTCTCCGTCGAAGAGCTCACGCACGAAGTCGATGCCCTCCGTGGCCCGCTCCGCAACGATCAGACCGCCCTCGAAGTCGAGCTCGAGGTCGCGGATCATCACGCCACCGAAGGACAGCGCGCCCGGGAACCGGATGCGCCCGTTCACCTCGGTCTCGACCGGCGCGGTGGCGACCTCGCCGTCGGGCCAGTTCGCGTTGCCCGCGAACGGGATCCAGACCCGCCCCGCCAGGCCGAGCTCCAGGGTGCCCCAGTCGTCCTCGACGACCGCCGCACGCGCACCTGCGAACCGGTCGCACAGCACCTGCATGCGCCGGGCGGCGTCGGTCCAGTCCGCGTCGAACGAGGCGGCCCACTCGCGCAGCATCGCCTCGGCGTCCAGTCCCATGGCGTCCGCCCAGCCGCGGGTCGGCACCCGCACGAGTGCCCAGCGGGTGCCCTGCCACCGCATGGTCGAGACCAGGCCGCGGCCCCGCCGCAGGGCCGCGATGCGTCCTGCGTCGGCGTTCACGACCGGCTGGGTCATCGCGCGGAAGGAGACATGGACGTCAGACCACTCCATCGCAGCCGCCTCGAGCGGCATCGGGGTCCGCAGCAGCGCCTCGTCCGCCCACCGCAGCGCACTTGCGTCGAAGCGCTCGTCGGTCGCGAGCACCTGGACAACCGCACCGCGGCGCCAACCCTCGTCCACAAACGCCTCGACGGCCTCCATGGCCGAGGAGTCGGTGACGAAGACGGACACCCGGTCGCCCTCCGACATCGACACGCCGTCGGCGACGAGTCGCCCGATCATGCCCCAGTCCGCAGCGCTCACCACGTGCTCCCCTCGATCCTGTCCCGCCTGGCTGTGTTCCACGGCGCCAGCGCTCGGTACAGCGCCACGAACGCCTCGTGGTCGGACCGGAGCACCGCCGCGTCGTCGGCTCGGGGCTCGATGGTCCGCGTCGTCGACCACCATCCGGAGGCGCCGGTCAGGTCCGCCACCGCTCCGACGGCGTACGCCGCGAGGAAAGCATCACCGTAGGCGGCACCTGGGGAGGCCGCGACCTCCTGGGTCAGGCCCGTGACCGTCGAGACGGTCCCGGTGATGACGTCGTTCTTCGTCGCCCCGCCGATCGCCACGATCCTCTGGATCGGGACACCTGCCCGGCCGTAGGTGAGGATCGCCTCGGCGACGGCGTGACCCACGCCCTCCAGCACCGCCCGGGCGAGGTCGGAACGCGTGTGCTCGAGACCCAGACCGACCACGGCGCCGCGGCTGTCGGGATCCTGAAAGGGCGTGCGCTCGCCGGAGAAGTGCGGCAGCGCGATCACCCCGCGCGAGCCCGGCGGCGAGTCCGTCGCCAGGTCCAGCAGCCGCGCGAAGGTCACCTCGTCGTCCTCGTCACTGAGATCGAGCACGTCGCAGAGCCACCGGGTCGCCGTGCCGGCAGTCGCGGTCCCGGCAGCGAGGACGTAGGTGTCCTCGAAGACGAAGGGCGCAGCCCACAGCGAGTCGTCGGTGATCGGGGCCGAGCCGACCCGGATGAAGTAGCCGCTCGAGCCGTACATCGCCATGAGCGAGCCGTCGGAGACGACGCCGGCGCCCACGGCCTCCGCAGGCGCATCCGTCGTCCCGACGATCACCGGCGTGCCGACGGGGAGCCCCGTCGCGGTCGCCGCGGCCTCGTGAACCTGACCGGCGACGGCCGTGGTCCACGCGAGACGAGGCAGCCTGTCCTCGGTCACGAAGTCCTCGCACCCGGTCACGTCCCAGCGCTTCTCCTTCAGGTCGTAGAGCGGGTGGTAGTAGCCGGCGGTCGCGTGGTCGATGACCACCTCGCCGGTCAGCTTCGCGACGAGCCACGACTGGCTGGTCATGAACCACCGCGTCCGGGCCCAGACCTCCGGCTCTTCGTCTCGGATCCAGGCGATCTTCGGACCGGCGGACTGGCTGGTCAGCGGGTTACCACCGCGCCGGAAGACCTCCTCGGCCCCGAGCCGCTCGGTCAGGGCGCGGATCTGGCGCGTCGCGCGCGTGTCCACGCCGTACAGGATCGCCGGTCGGACGGGCTCGAGATCCTCGTCCACGGCCACCACGCACGGGCCGATGGCGCTCAGGGCGACCGCCTGCACCTCGCGGGCCCGGGGGTGCAGCATCAGCTCGGTGGCGACCGCCGTGACGTCGGCCCACCAGTCGGCCTCCGGGTCCTGCTCGACGTGGCCGGGGCGCGGCGTCGAGATCCCGTGTCGCCGGCGGGCGATGGCGAGGATCTCGCCGCCGGCATCGACCAGGACGCCCTTCGTCTCGAAGGTGCCGACGTCGATGCCGACGAACGACATCAGCGCATCGTCCTCACCACGTCCATGAGCTCCGCGACGCGGGCGGAGTCGACGTCGTTGGCGAACACCCCGTCACGCTTGAACCAGGTGCCCACGATCGCGCCGTCCGCGTGCTGCAGGCTCTCGATGACCGTGTCCGGTCGCACCCCGGTGTTGACGAAGACGGGGACGTCGCCGGCGTGCTCCTTGACGACCTTCAGGGTGGGGGTGTCGGTCGCCGAACCTGCCGTGAGGCCGGAGACGCACAGGCCGTCGGGGGCACCGTTGAAGACCGTCGAGCGGGTGAGCTGGGCCACGTCGCGGTGGACGAGGTAGGAGGCACCCTCCGGAACGACGTTGTACAGCAGCCGCACGCGCGAGGCCCCGACTCTCGCCCGGTGCCGGGCGGCCCGGCCGACGTCGGTGTTCCACAGGCCGAAGTCCGACGCGTAGACGCCGGTGAACACCTCGCGGACGAACGACGCACCGGTGGCCACGGCGAGGTCGATGGACGCCACGCCGTCCCAGAGCACGTTGACGCCGAACGGCACGCGAAGCTCGGACCTCATCTCGCCGATCACCCGGGCCATCGAGATCGCCGTGATCGGCTCGGTCTTGGTCAGGTAGGGCAGGCTGAACTCGTTGGAGATCATGATGCCGTCGATCCCGCCCTCCATCAGGGCGCCCGCCTCCTGGCGCGCGTGAGCGAGGATCTTGTCCATCCCGCCGTCTGCGTCGTACTCGGGGTCCCCTGGCAGTGGGGGCAGGTGGCACATGCCGATGATGGGCTTGGGGACGTCGAAGACCTCGTTCAGCCAGGTGTTCATCGTGCTCACATTTCCTCTCTTGTGGGTCTAGGTGGGCGTGCCGGCCGGCGGGCCGGTCCGCCCGGTGGTACCGAACTCGTCAGCGGGAGGTCTCGGCGACGCGCGCCCACGCCTCGACGAACCTGACGAAGGCCGTCGCGCCCGGGTCGGCGAGGCCGATGCTGCGCTCCTGCAGCCAGGACGCACGCCCGCGACGCGACTGCAGGCCCTTCGTCTCCTCCACCGCTCGTTCTGCGGCGACGACGACGTCGGCCGTGGCCTGCTCGGCATCCGGCGCCGACCTCAGCGCCTCGGCCGCGGCGGCGATGCCGTCGAGGATGGTCTTGTCGCCCACCTCGGTCTTGCCGCGCTGGGCGATGCTGCTCGCGGCGGCGGAGGTGAAGTCTGCGGCGTCGGCCAGGCCGATCTCCTCCTTGCCCTCCCAGACGCGTGAACCGGACAGGAGCGCCCCGGCGACCAGCGCCGCCATGGTGGAGGGGTTGGCGTTGGCGAACGCCTTCGCGCAGGTGCGTGCGATCTCCGTCGGCGTCGCGTCGTCACCGAGCTTCTCCAGCTCGGCGACCACGGCGTTCGACCCGGCGGTGATGGTGATGCCGAGGTCGCCGTCCCCGAGCGCCTGATCGAGGTCACGCAGCTCGTCCGCCGACTCGACGAGGATCTCCAGGCTGCGCCGGAGATGGCTGTTGATGTCCTTGCCCTGCACGTGGATCAGCGCTCCTGGAAGAAGGGGGACAGTGCCGGGGCGTTCAGCAGCTCGAGCCGCGCATCGTCGAGCTCGAGCAGGGAGATGGACGCGCCAGCCATCTCCAGGCTCGTGGCGTACTCGCCGACGTACTTCTTGACGATCTCGATGCCGCGGCCCGACAGGATCTGGTGCGTCCGGCGGTACAGCAGGTACAGCTCCTCGAGCGGTGTCGCTCCGAGCCCGTTGACCAGCACGGCCACGCGCGCGCCCTCGGTGAGGCCGAGGTCGTCGACGAGCGCCTGGACGAAGTGGTCGGCGATCTCGTCAGCGGTCTCCAGCCGTCCTCGGCGCGAGCCGGGCTCGCCATGGATGCCGATGCCGATCTCCATCTCCCCCTCGGGCAGCTCGAAGCTCGGCTTGCCGGTCGTGGGCAGGATGGTGGGCGCCAGCCCGATGCCGATGGTTGCGGTGTGCTCGACGACGTCCTCGGCGATCGCCGCGACCTGCGCGAGGGAGTCGCCGCGCTCGGCCGCCGCGCCCGCCGCCTTGTAGGCGAAGATGATCCCCGCGACGCCGCGCCGCTCGAGTTTGCGCTCCTTGGGCTGGCTCGCCACGTCGTCGCGGCCGAGGACCGTCGCCGTCTCGATGTCCTCAAGCTCGGCGAGGTCGGCGGCCAGGTCGAAGTTGAAGACGTCGCCCCCGTAGTTGCCGTACAGGTACAGGACGCCCGCGCCGCCGTTGACGGCCTTCGTCGCCTGGAAGATCTGGTCGGAGCTCGGAGAGCTGAAGACGTTGCCGATCGCGACTCCGGAGCACAGCCCTGTGCCGACGTAGCCCTTGAAGAGCGGCAGGTGGCCCGATCCACCGCCCGTCACGATGCCAACCTGGCCGGCCACCGGGGCGTCGGCCCGCACCATCACGCGGATGTCGTCCCCGGGGGTCTTCACGAGGTCGGGATGGGCGAGCAGGATGCCCTCGACGAACTCGTCGACGAAGCTGTCCGGGGAGTTGATGATCTTCTTCATGGTGTTCCGTCCGTTCCCTGGTCGCGCGAGTGGGACACAAGCTGCGGGTCGCCCACGACCGGCGCTGGTCGGGGCGGCCTCCGTCTGAACCTCACCTGGTCGAGCACCATGACGCCGATGAGGATGGTTCCCTGGGCGATCGCGTACTCGTACGCCGAGAGCCGCAGGGCGGTGAACCCGCTCGACACGACCTGCAGGGTGAGCGTCGCGAGCACCACACCCATCACGGTCGCGAATCCGCCCATCGGGTTGGTCCCGCCGAGCACGACGATGACGATGACGAGCAGAACGTAGCTGCTGCCGTAGTCGGCGCTCGCCGAGGGGTTGCGGCTGAGGAACAGCAGGCCCGCGACGGCCGCCAGCAGACCGCTGGTGACGTAGGTCATCATCAGCGTGGAGCGTTTGCTGATGCCCGAGTAGGTGGCGGCCACCGGGTTCGCGCCCTGGAGCTGGACCTTCCGCCCGATCGGCGTGCGGTTGATCATCACCGCGAGGGCCGCCGCGGCGGCGAGGAAGACGAGCATCAGCACGGGCACGCCGACGACCGCCGTCGAGCCCATCGCGCGAAGCTCCGAGGGCGCGCCGGAGATGGTGACGCCACCGGTCCACACGAGCGCCAAGCCGTTGTAGAGCTGCATGGTGCCCAGCGTGGCGAGGATCGGCGTGATCCCGACGACGCTGATGAGCACCCCGTTCACGGCGCCCAGCAGCAGACCGACCACGAGCCCGGCCAGCACGATCAGCGGCGTCATCGACGTCGCGGCCGCCTCGCCTTGGCCCGTCAGCACGGCCGTGTAGAGCGACGAGACCGTGATCGCCGTGGCGTTGGCCATCGCCACCACCGACAGGTCGATCCCCCCGGTCAGCATCGCGATCATCACCGCGAGGGACAGGAGCCCGATCTCGGGAGCCGCGATGCCGATGTTGGTGAGGTTCACCGGGTTGAGGAAGATCCCGGGCCTGAGGATCGCAAAGAACGTGAACGTGACGACGAGCAGCAGCGCCATCCGTCCGACGCCGCGAGCGACGTGGATGCGTGCGAGCGAAGAGGACCAGGCCGACCCCACACGGTCGTTGATTTCCGAAAGGGTGCCCGGCTTCCCGCTCATGCCTCGACCTCTCTTTGCATGACCACGCGCCTCCGCCGGTTGCGCGAGGCACCGAGGGCCTGCGCGCTGACGCCGAGGAGGAGGAGCACGCCGACGGCCGCGCGCTGCCAGGTGCTCGGGACGCCCAGAAGGACCAGGTTGTTGTTGATCAGCTGGACGAGGACGACACCGAGAACGGTGCCGAAGACCGAGCCCCGACCGCCGAAGATCGACGCCCCACCGAGCACCACGGCGGCGATGATGTCGAGCTCGGTACCGACGAGGCTCTGCGGGTTGGCGTTCCTGCCCAGGATCACGTGGATCACACCGCCGAAGGCGGCGAGCGCACCGACGAGCATGTAGAGCCACACCTGGGTACGGACGACCCGGATCCCGACCCGTCGGGCGGCCTCGGTGTCCCCGCCGATCGCGTAGATGCTGCGCCCGAAGAGGGTCCGGCTGAGCATCAACGCGATCAGGACCGCGACGATCGCCACCGGGAGGACGAGGAAGTGCAGGTAGCCGCCGCCGGCCACGTCGACGAGGTGGATCCCCGAGACGTCGGTGATCGAGTCGGGCAGGCCGGCCGCGGAGATGTAGGCGGAGCCGATGTAGGCGATCAGGACGCCCTTGAAGATGCTCTGTGTGCCGAGCGTGACGATCAGGGTGGGCAACCTGAACCGCGCGATGACCACGCCGTTGAAGAGACCGAGCGCGGCCCCCACGATCATGGCGAGGATGAACACGATCACCGGGCCGGGATCGACACCCGCGCCGAGCACCCAGGTGGTGCTGGCGTAGGCGGCGAAGATCGCGATGGCCGGGAATGAGACGTCGATCCCGCCCGAGATCAGCACGAGCAGCACCCCGAGGGCGAAGATCAGCGGGACCATCGAGCTGCGCACGAGCGCGAAGAAGGTGTTCGCCGTGAAGAATGCGGGGCTCGCGAGCGCCATCGCGACGACGACCACCAGGACGACCGCCACGAGCAGGCCTTCGTTGTTCGGACCTCTCAGCCGTGCGAGCGTCCCGCTCATACCGCCATCCTCCGCTGGATCTCGTTGGCGTCGATCTCGTCATCCGACAGCTCGGCGACGAGCCGGCCTTCGTGGACGATGAGGATCCGGTGGCAGCTGGTGACCAGCTCCGGGATGTCGTCCGAGATGACGATCACACCCATCCCGGCGGCGGCCTGCTCGCGCAGGATCGTGATGATCTCTTCCTTCGACCCGATGTCGACGCCCACGGTCGGACCGTTGAGCACGAGGATCGAGGGTCTGCCGTCCAGCCACTTGGCGAGCACCACGCGTTGCGCGTTACCACCCGAGAGGCTGCGGACGACCGCCCCGACATTGGGTGCCTGGATGCGCAGACGCCTGAACAGCTCCCCGATCGACCGGCGGATCCTGCCACGGTCCAACAGCCCGCTCCGGGTGCGGTAGGAGTCGAGCGACGACGCGATCAGGTTGTCGGCTATCGAAACGTCGAGGAAGAGGCCCTGGGTGAGCCGGTCCTCCGGCACATAGCCGATGCCGGCGTTGACGGCGTCACGGATCGAGCCGATCGTGCGGCGCTTCCCTGCCACGGTGATCGTCCCGGAGTCGGCCGGGTGGATGCCGAAGATCGCCTCGGCGATCTCCCCACGGCCCGAGCCGAGCAGGCCGGTGATGCCGAGGATCTCCCCCGCCCGCAGGGAGAAGCTCACGTCGGTGAACCCGCCGGCGCGGCTCAAGTGCTCGACCTGCAGCAGCACGGGCGCCTCCGGTGCGAGGTCGCTCACCAGTCGCTCCTCGCTTACGTCGCGCCCGGTCATCGCCTTCGCGATCGCCCTGAGCGTGTACTGCGACGCCGGACCGGACTCGACCACCTCGCCGTTGCGGAGCACGGTCACCCGCTGGGAGATCTGCAGCACCTCGTTGAGCTTGTGGCTGACGAACATGACCGCGACGCCACGCTCCTGGAGCTGGCGGACGATGCCGAAGAGCCTCTCGACCTCGGTGTGCGTGAGCGCCGTGGTCGGCTCATCCATGATGAGGACCTTGGCGTCGTTGACGAGGGCGCGGCAGATCGCGATGAGCTGACGGTCCGCGACGGAGAGGTCGCCGACGTCGGCGTCGAGGTCGATCCTGAGCCCGAGCTCGTCGACGACGCGGGACGCGGCGACGCGGTTGCGCTTCGGTGAGGACAGGGTCCGTCCCTCGGCGAGCTCGCTGAGCATCGCGATGTTCTCGGCCGCGCTGAGGTTCGGGAACAGGGAGAAGTCCTGGTAGATCACCTGGATGCCGCTGCGGATCGCAACGTTGGGCGTCAGGTGGGGCCGGACCTTCCCGTCGATCGCGACGGTGCCCGAGTCGGACTTCTCCACGCCACTGATGACTTTGATGAGGGTCGACTTCCCGCTTCCGTTCTCACCGACGAGGCAGTGCACCTCACCGGGAACGAGCGTGAGCGAGACCCTGTTCAGGGCGTGTACGCCCCCGTAGGTCTTTACGACGTCACTGACCTCGAGGACAGGCCCGGCGGACGTGGTCATGGTGGCATCACTCCGTGATCCGAGGTCTCCGGGTGGGTCGGGCCGCATGGCTCGACCCACCCGGAGAACGTGGGCGTCGGATCAGAAGTCGTACTCGTCGACGTTCGACGTGTCGACCGCGACACCGGCGTTACCGGCGAACGCGTTGTCAGCGCCGTCCAGCTTGACCAGCGACTCGTACCCGGGGATGCCCAGGTCCGTGCCCTCTTCGATCGTCCCGCCCTCGGCGAGGATCCTGGCAATCTCCAGCTGTGCCTTGCCCGCCATTGCGGGGTCCCAGAAGAAGATCTTGTCGATGGCGCCGCTGTCCAGGTATGCGCCGGCGACGGACGGGATGCTCGTGCCCATCACGCAGACGGAGTCGGTCTTGCCGGCCTCCTCGACCGCGCGGGCGATGCCGACGACGTCAGTTCCTGCCGAGCCCTGGAATCCCCGGATGTCCGGGTACTTGGCGAGGAGCTCCTTGGCCTTGTTGTAGGCGACCTCTTCGTTCTCCTCGGACTCGATCGGGTCCTCGACCCGGACCATGTCGGGGAAGTCCGCCTGCTGCTTCTCGTACGCGCCCGCGACCCACTCCGAGTGCGAGCCGTTGGTGAGCCGGCCGACGAACTGGACGTACTCGCCCTCGCCCCCGGTGCACTCGCCGAGGTTCTCCATGATCTGCGCGCCGTAGGCGCTGTTCTCGAAGCCCTCGATGTTGATGTCGGCGTTCTCGATCCCGACGGCCTCGTGGGTGATGACGATGATCCCGGCCTCACGGGCCTGGGCCAGCACGCTCTCGAGCCCGGCAAGGTCGTTCGGAACGACCGAGATTGCCGTCGGGCTCTGGGCGATGAGGTCCTGAATGATGGCCACCTGGCCCTCGTTCGTCGCCTCGGAGGGGCCCTCCTGGCGGGCGTCGAGCCCGTTCTCCTCGCCCCATTCGTCGACCCCGACCTCCATGCGGTCGAACCAGCCGATCCCCGTCGCCTTCACGATGACGACGTACGCACCGTCGTCACCAGAGCCCGTGGGCTCGTCAGTGCCGTCGGTGCCTTCGGGGTCTGTCTCTCCGACCGAGCTGCAGGCCATGAGCGCCATCGCGAGCACGCTGACGATGGCTCCTCCGGCAAGTCTGCTGTGCCTCATCTGGTCACTCCCTTGTGATTAGAGCACGTTGCGCCGTTGCCCGCGCGATGGCAGGCAAGCCTGACGCTAGGCCCCCTCCGCGCAGGGTGTCAACAGAAAACTCGCACGAGTTGCCCGGTGCCGCGCAGATTCCTGCGCGATATCGCGCAGAGTGCGCGCTACAGTGTTCGCTGAGGAAGGGGGTCGCAATGTCGCGACAGGCAGAGACGGTCGAGCTGCTGCTCGAGCAGGGGTTCGTGTCCGTGGCGGACCTCGCCAAGCACTTCGACGTCACGGAGTCCACGATCCGGCGAACCCTGGCCGAGCTCGAGGCGCGCGACCTCGTCCAGCGCACCCATGGCGGCGCGCTCCCTGTGCGGCAGACCGACGCACCCACCGACCTCAAGCAGACGCTGCACCAGGCCGAGAAGCGCGCGATCGGGAAGGCGATGGCCCAGCGGATCCTGCCCGGGCAGACCGTGCTGCTCGACAGCGGTTCGACCACCCTGGAGGTCGCACGCAATCTTCAGGCTCGGCAGCTGACCGTCGTGACGAACGACCTTCTCATCGGGACGATGGTTGCCGAGAAGCAGAACGCGCACCTGGTCTTCATCGGTGGCGAGCTGCTGCCGAACGTCTACACGATGTGGGGACCGACGTCGGTCCAGCAGCTGGAGAACCTTCGCGTGAACGTCGCGGTGTTCGGCGCTGACACCGTGACCGTGGACGGCATCTACAACACCTCCAGCTACGAGCTCGAGGTCAAGCGCACGATGCGTTCGATCGCATCGGAGGCGTTCTTCGTCGCGGACAGCTCGAAGTTCGGGCGGGAGGCGCTCTTCAAGGTCTTCGACCTCGCAGCGTTCACCGCCGGCATCACGGACGAGCTCATGCCGACGATGCGTGCGGCACAGTTCCCGGTGCCCCTCATCCGCGCGAACGTCTAGCGCGGAGACCGCCGCCCGGACGCGCTCCCGCGCCGGGGCAGCGGCTCTCCTGCTCGGACTCGAAACAGGATGACTACTCCGCCGGGTTGTACAGCACGGCCCGCGACCTCAGCTGCCCGTTCGCGAGCTGGTTCAGCGCGTCCTCGGCCTTCTGCATGGGGAAGCGTTCCACGACCGTGCGGATCTTCCCCTCGGAAGCGAGCTGCAGGACCGCCCGCATCTGCTCACGGTTCCCCAGGAGCGAGCCCTTGATGGTCTGCTCCTTGTTGAAGTGGAAGTCCTCAACATTGACCGGCACCGCATTCACCAGCGTGCCGCCCCACTTGAGGGTCCGCATCGCGTGTGCGGTGACCTCGTCGGACCCTGCGAACGTGAGGACCGCGTCGGCGGTGTCCTCGATCGCCTTCAGAGCGTCCTTGTCGGTCGAGTCGACCGTGCGCGCCGCACCCAGCTCCCGGGCCACGTCCAGGTGGCCAGGCGTGCGTCCGACGGCGACGACCTCGGCGCCCGTCATGGCCACCAGCTGGACGGCCATGTGGCCGACGCCTCCGAGCCCGAACACCGCCACGACGTCCCCGGGTCCGACGTCGATCTTGTCCACTGCGCCATAGGCGGTGATGCCGGGGCAGAAGAGTGGGGCCGCATCGATCAGGTCGAGGTTCGCCGGGACGTGGTACGTGTGGTCGGCGTAGGAGAGCATGTACTCGCCGTATCCGCCGTTCACGTGCTCGCCGGTGATGATCCGCTGGTGACACAGCTGTTCGTGTCCGCTGGTGCAGAACTCGCACTCGCCACACGTCCACCACAGCGGCTGGACCCCCACCGGGTCACCGATGGCGAATCCCTCGACGCCCTCACCCACGCCGGCGACGTGTCCCGTCGCCTCGTGGCCGGGGATGATCGGGCTGATGGCGGGCACGCCACCGTCGACCCAGTCCCCCTCGATCATGTGCAGGTTCGATCGGCACACGCCACAGCCGGCGACCTTGATCAGCAGCTGGCCGGCGCCGGCCTCGGGGCGGTCGATCTCACCCCAGTGCAACGGACGCTGGGAGAGGGGGGCGGGAGTGGTCAGCTGGTTCGCATGCATCGTGTTCACATCGCGGACTATACGACGCGGGATCGGGGGATGCTGTCCGTCGGGCGCGACCCTGCCTGATGGAGTGATGCACCCGGGCTGATCGGGGTGCGACGGGCCCGCCGCGCCAACGAACGAGGCGGGACTCGAGGGTGGAAGCCAGCGGCACAGAGCAGGCCAGCATGCTCCCGGTCTCATCCGGCCCCCGTCGGAGGGCATGCCGCTGACCCTCAACTGCACCTATCGACGTGGCCACCCTAGACACTGAGGGCCTTTTACGTGAGCAATTCCGGAGCCGCCCTGGCGGCCATGGAGGATCACCGCCGCCGGGCATCGGCAAAGGCCACCACGGAACCGCCGATACCCGGCCGCGGTGAGACCCCGCTGGGCCGAAGTCAGCGCGGCGGCGCGGCGCGGTCGCGGTACGCCGACCAGGTTTCTCGTAACACCCCGTAATCACTCGAATCGAGTCTCTCCATCGACTGAGCGATTCCCGTCGCATAGTAGGTGTCCGGTATCCCGAGATTGGGCTGGAGCCTCGCGTAAGAACGCCAGCGATCACGATCCATCATCAGGTTGTCATCGGTGTCGATGAGCCAATCGGGAGAGCAGATCCGTGCCAGCTGCGCCCTGTTGTCCATGACGCCCAGCACGTCCTCACACTCTCCGTCCAGGTCATTGAGACGAAGGACATCGACAACATCCGCGAAGTACGGGTTGGCTGTGTGAGCGACCACCATTGCGTCGGCCTTGGCAGCCTTTGCCGAGGAGCAGATCAGCTCCATCGCCAGGCGCACCACCTCGATCCCCCACTCGGGTCCATAGGTCGCGATCAGCTCGCGCCGCCCCTCCGACAATCGCAGGTACATCAGACTGTGATCGAAACTCGCCGCCACACTCGCTCGACGCCGTCGCCGTCGATCGGGGCACCGCGGCGCGAAAGACCTGCGTGGTCAGGAGCTAGCGCTTTAGGAGCTCTCCGTAGCGGCAACGAGGGCAGCCATCGCGAGGTCGTGATCGGCGCGCATGGAGTGAACCAGACCCGAGACCGCGACGACACCGACGACATTGCCGTCACGCACTATCGGCACGGCGCCGCCTGCGACGGCGAACTCCAAGGGGTCGAGCCAATCGGGCGCTCGCCCGCTGATCGCGTGGCGTACGACGACTTCGAGGCTCGGGACCTCATGGTGCACAACGGTGTTCACCTTCCGTCGCAGCCAGTCGTCGTGCTCCGCCGTGGTCCCCTCGAACGCGGCATGGAAGACGCGCTGAGGGCCGCGCATGACGCAGATGGCCACGGGGAGGGCGTCCCGTTCGGCGAGGTCGCTCGCAGCCCTGCCGACTCGGCGCGCGACCGCATGGTCGAACACACTCACCGATCGCGCGGGGCGTTGAGCACGGATTTCTTCGAGCAGGGCGACCAAGCCCTCGTCAGCGGATTCCACGGTCCACAGGCTAGAGGGCACACGCGCCTCCGGCGTCATCGCCGCGCACCACCCCCGCGTCGCGCCGTCGCGTCCCACGATATCGCCATGTGATGCGCATAAGGTGGGCACGTCGAAGGGAGGTGACCGTGCCGAAGCGGCCAACGGTCTATGACGTGGCGCAGGCCGCGGGAGTCTCGATCGCTACGGTGTCGTTCGCCTTCCGTCAGCCTGAGCGCGTCCGTGAGAGCACGCGCGAAGCGGTCCTCGAGGCCGCGCGTGCGCTGCACTACGTGCCCAGCGCCAGCGCACGAGGACTGGCTCACGGGCGGACCGGGGCGCTCGGCCTGTACTCCTTCGACCTGCTGCTCGAGTCGGCGGACTCCGGGCCCACCAGGCCCGTCAACGGCGACCCGGGGCCCTTCTTCGGACCGGACGCCGCGGATCGGGCGTTCGCTGACGACGCGGATGCCGAGGACTTCCGGGTCTTCCCGCTCTACGTCGACGAGGTCCAGCGAGGCTTCGAGCTCGAATGCGCGCGGCGCGGCCGGGCATTGCTGATCGGCAAGGGCCCGGGTGGCGACGGTGCAGGCGTCCTCGACATCGCGAGCCGGGTCGACGGCCTGGCGGTCTTCCCCGGGCCGAGATCCGAGGAGATCATCGCCCAGCTGTCCCACCGGCTGCCCGTCGTCGCGTTCGCGATGCCGTTCGGCAAGGGCGCGCTGCACCATGTGCTGGTCGACAACCGGGCAGGCGCCGAGGCGCTGACCGAGCACCTCGTGACCGTGCACGGCATCACGGACATCGCCTTTGTCGGCGCACCGGAACTGCCCGACTACGCGGACCGGTTTGACGGCATGTGCCGCGCCCTCGCACGCCTCGGGCTGCCCGTGCCCGAGTCGGTCCTGGACCCGACGACCGTGGTCGACGACACGCCGTTCGCCCTGATCAGGGCCCTGGCTGCGACCGGCCGACTCCCGCGCGGGCTGGTGTGCGCGAGCGACCAGCACGCCCTGGCCCTCCTCGACGTCCTGATCTCGCTCGGGATCGACGTCCCGGGCCAGGTCGCGGTGACCGGCTTCGACGGAGTGGTCGCAGGTCGCCTGTCCCACCCGTCGCTGACCACCGTGCGCCAGCCGATGGAGGCGATGGGCCGCGTGGCGGTCGACATCCTCATGGAATCCCTGGCGACCCGCGGAGCCGCACCGCTCGATCGAACCCTGCCGGTCCGGATGATCGTCCGCCGCAGCTGCGGCTGCAGCCCGACCTGACCCCACCGCACCACCCCAACCGCCCCACCTGCGCCCGTTCTGCGCACCGGTTGCGGCCCCATGTCTATGCGCTTAAAGTGCGCACATAGGCCGCTTAAGCGCATAGATCGGTGAGCGGGGACGGCCAAGGCTGGTCGTCGTACTCAATGGGGAGGACCAACCAATGAACAGAACTGCACGCGCGAGCGCGGCCGCGATCGCGGTCGCCGTTCTTGCGCTCACAGGCTGTGGCCGTGGCGACGGCACCGATGACGGTGCCGCGGAGCCAGGCGAAGAAGTCGCCGAAGGTGCCGCCACCGGCTCGGTCGAGATCTGGGCGATGGGCACCGAGGGCGAGGAGCTGGGCGACTTCGCCGCGGCCTTCACCGAGGAGAACCCCGACGTCGAGATCAACGTCACCGCGATCCCCTGGGACGCCGCCCACGACAAGATCGCGACCGCGATCGCCGGGGGCCAGACGCCGGACGTCTCGATGATCGGCACCACCTGGATGGGTGAGTTCGCCGCGACCGGCGCCCTCGACCCCACCCCCGATCTCATCGACAGCGCGGGGTTCTTCGAGGGCGCCTGGGGAAGCACGGACGTGGGCGGCACCAACTACGGCGTCCCCTGGTACGTCGAGACCCGGGTCCTCTACTACCGCACTGACCTCGTGCCCGAGCCGCCGACCGACTGGGACGGACTGACCGCCATGGCCCAGGACGTGCAGGCCGCAGGCGCCGAGTGGGGCATCAACCTGCAGCCCGGCCAGACGGGCGCCTGGCAGACCTTCATGCCGTTCGCGTGGCAGGCCGGCGCACAGATGACCAACGAGGACGCCACCGAGTTCACGATCGACTCGCCCGAGTTCGTCGAGGCGCTCACGAAGTACCAGAGCTTCTTCACCGACGGCCTAGCACCCACGGACCTTCCGCAGGGCTCGCTCGAGCCGGGGTTCATGGCCGGCACCATCGGCTCCTTCGTCTCCGGTCCCTGGCACGTCGGCATCCTCGAGGAGACCGACGCGGCCGGGATGGAGAACGTCGCCCTCACCCCGCTCCCGGCAGGAGCCGAGTCGGCGTCGTTCATCGGCGGCGCCAACCTCGCTGTCTTCAAGGACGCGGAGAACCGTGACGCGGCGTGGAAGTTCGTCGAGTGGCTGAGCCGGCCCGAGGTGCAGGTGGAGTGGTACAAGACGGTCAACGACCTGCCGTCGGTCGCAACGGCGTGGGACGACCCGGCCATCGCCGACGACGAGTACCTCAGCGTCTTCGGTGAGCAGCTCGAGACGGCCGTCGCGCCGCCCTCGATCCCCACCTGGGAAGAGGTCGCGAGCGTGATCGACACCGAGCTCGAGCGGCTGTGCAAGTCCGGCGCCGACCCGCAGGAGGTCGCCACCACGATCCAGGAGCAGGCTGCGTCCATCGGTACCGGTCTCTGAGATGTCCACGGACACGACCGCCCGGCCCGGGGCCCAGGCCCCGGGCCGGGCGGAGCCACTGAAGACCCGCAAGCACGCTCCGCTCTACTGGCGCCACACCCGCGCCGCGTGGGGCTTCGCGTTGCCATTCGTGCTGCTGTTCACGGCATTCACGGCCGGTCCGGTGCTCATGTCGCTCGCGATGGCGGTCACCGACCTTCGAAGCAGGGACCTGCGCAACCCGTTCGCGGTGGAGTTCGTCGGCCTGGAGAACTTCGTCGCCGTCTTCCAGGACCCGATATTCCAGAAGGCCGCCCTGAACACCGCGTACTTCGTGCTGGTCGGCGTACCCCTGACCCTGGGACTCTCCCTCGCCATCGCCGTGATCCTCAACGCCGGCGTCACCCGGCTGAAGACCTTCTTCCGGGTCGGCTACTACATGCCCGTCGTGACCAGCATCGTGGCCGTGGCCGTCGTGTGGCGCTTCCTGCTCCACCCGGACAGCGGCCTCATCAACGAGGTTTTGGGGCTCGTCGGCATCGAGGGCCCCAACTGGCTCGGCAGCACCACCTGGGCCATGCCCTCGATGATCGCGATGGCGACCTGGCGGTCGATCGGCACGCTCATCGTCATCTTCCTCGCCGGCCTGCAGGGTGTGCCGACCGCGATGCACGAGGCCGCCGCCCTCGACGGCGCAAACGCCTGGGCGCGCTTCCGGTTCATCACGCTGCCGATGATGCGTCCCACGCTCCTCTTCGGCGCCGTGATCACCGGGGTCGGCTACGTGCAGTTCTTCGAGGAGCCGTTCGTCATGACGCAGGGCGGGCCGCTCAACAGCACGCTCTCCGTTGCGTACCAGACCTACAACCAGTTCGGCTTCGGCAACTACGGGTATGCGGCCGCCATGAGCTACGTGCTCTTCGTCGCCGTCGTCCTCCTGGCGCTCGTGCAGTTCCGACTGCTCGGTGAGAGACCCGACAAACCCAAGCGCCGGCGGCCCAAGGCGACGCCCATCGCCAGCAAGGAGATCGGACGATGAGCACGCAGACAGACCGCGCGACCGCGCCCGCCGAGCAGACGACGAGCCCGCGTTCGCGACGGACGAAGGAGCGGCCGCTGGGCGAGGCCCGCCCGAACGTGTTCGCCTACCTGATCCTCGGGCTCGGCCTGATCGTCGTCGTGAGCCCGTTCGCCTGGATGGCGCTCAGCTCGGTCAAGGGCGGGGGCGAGATCCGCCGGGTGCCTCCGACCTGGTGGCCCGAGGCGCCGACACTCGACAACTTCCGCGAGCTGTTCCAGCGGCTCGACTTCCCGCAGTTCTTCACCAACTCGACAGTCGTGGCGATCGCCGTGACCGTCGGCAACCTCGTGTTCTGCTCGATGCTCGGCTACGTCCTGGCCAAGTTCGACTTCGCGGGCAGGAAGCTACTCTTCCGGGTCGTGCTGGGCACGCTGATGATCCCCGGGATGGTCACCCTGGTGCCGCTGTTCGTGCTCGTGGCAAACATTGGCCTGGTGAACACCTACGGGGGCCTGATCCTGCCGTTCCTGGCCACCCCGTTCGGGGTGTTCCTCATGCGGCAGTTCTTCCTGGCCATGCCGGACGAGCTCATCGACGCCGCCCGGGTCGACGGCGCCAGCGAGGCGCGCATCTTCGCGCAGATCGTCGTGCCGCTGGCCAAGCCCGCCCTGGCGGTCCTCGCGATCCTCACCTTCCTGGGGTCGTGGAACAACTTCCTGTGGCCGCTGGTCGTGGCCACGACCGAGGACAGGTACACGCTTCCCGTGGCGCTGGCTCTCTACAGCACCGGCCAGAACCAGACGGACTACGGCCTGCTGCTCGCCGGCGCCGTGGTCGTCGTCGTGCCCGTCCTCGTCGTCTTCCTGCTGCTCCAGCGCTACTTCGTGCAGGGCGTCGCGATGACGGGAATCAAGTGACAGGTGCGGCCCCCGGGCCGCCGTGGGTGCTCACGGCTGGCGGTGGCCTGCGGGCGGTCGCCGTTGACGGTGGTGCGCTGGCGAGCCTCGCCACCGACCGGCTCGAGCTGGTTCAGCACGCCGCCTCGGTGTTCGAGGCCGGCCTGCTGCAGCTGTGGGTCAGGGATGGGGCGGGCGGGTCGTGGCCGCTCCTCGGCGCGGGGTCCGGCGCGCGAGCCAGCCCCGAGGGCGCGGCGCTCGTGGTGCGCGGAGGTGCGGCCGACGGCAGCGGTTCCCTCACCTGGCGGGCCACACTCACCCTGGCCGACGATCGACCGGCGTGGGCCTGGCACGTCGAGGTCCTCAACCAAGGGTCGGCGCCGCGCGAGGTCAACCTGGTGCACGCCCACGACGTCGCGCTCGCCGTGCCGGTCAACCTGCGGTCCAACGAGTTCTACGTCAGCCAGTACCTCGACGTGACGCCACTGCACGGCGACGGCTTCGGCACGGCGCTCGCCGTGCGACAGAACCTCGCGCAGTCCGGTCGGCACCCCTGGTGCGTGCTGGCCGCCACCTCCCCCGTGGTCGCCTGGGCGACCGACGCACTCGACGTCCACGGCTGGTCCGCCCGGGCTGGCCGCGCGCAGGGCGGACCGACGGGGGACCTGCCGTCGCGACGACGGCAGCACGAGCACACGCTGGTCACGCTGCAGACCGGTCCGACGCGACTCGCCCCCGGCGAGGCGCTCCGGACGTCGTTCGCCGGCCTACTGGTCGACGACCACCCGACGGCTACCTCCGACGCGGACCTGCCCCTGGTCGCGGAGGCGCTGCGGGACGCACTCGCCGCCGCCCCCTGGGCGACCGCGCGCCTCACGACGCCGGACAGCCGGGCGCCGGGACAGGCGGCCCCGGCCGGCGCGTACGACGGGGGTCGGGAGCTGACGGTCCGTCCGCTGACCGACGACGAGCTGCGCGACCGGTGGCCCGAGCCCTGGCGTGCTGTCGAGCGCGGCGATGACGGCGGCATCCTGTCGTTCTTCACCGACGACACCCACGTCGTGACCATGGCCAAGGAGCTCACCGTGCTTCGGCCGCACGGCACGATCCTCCGCACCGGCGACCGCGCGTCCCCCGACCCTCGCTCGCTGACGGCGACGGCCTGGATGACGGGCGCGCCGCTGTCCTACCTGACCCGCGGGCACGCATCGCGCGACCCCGCGCTCACCACCGTCCGCGGCTACCTCGGGCTGCATCGCGCGTACGGGCTGCGGGTGTTCGTCGAGGACCAGGAAGCGTGGCGGCTGCTGGACCTGCCGTCCGCGTTCGCGATGACACCAGACTCCGCCCGGTGGGTCTACGCCGCCCCCGCCCTCGGCAACGATCCGGGCGCCGTCGTCGAAATCTCGACCGTCGCCCCCCCGCAGGAGCACCGCATGGACCTGCGGGTGCAGACGACCGTCGGCCCCCCGGCCCGCCTCATGCTGGCCCTGCACCTGGCCCCCGAAGATGATCCCGCGCCCGGGGCGGACGACGCCGCGCGGAGACCCGTCGTCGAGCAGACGGCGGACGGCCTCGTCGTGCGGCTCGCTGGCTCCGGGGACGAGGAAGGTCCGACCCTGTCGCTGCGAACCGCGGACCACCTAACCGTCGCCGAGGACGGGCAGCTGTTCGACGACGGACGCCGACGGTCGTCGACGGTCGTCACGCTGCTCACCGCGACCACGTCGGATCTCGACGTGGAGCTACGGCTCGCCCCGTCCCGTGACGCCTCACCGTCGGAGGGGCCGGGTCGCGGCCCCCGTCGGATGGCGGAGGTCCCGGGAGCAGGGGCGGGCTGGTGGCGCGACGTGACCGCGGTGCGTGTGCTCGACAGCGCAGACGTCGACCCGGTTGCCGTGAGCCTGCCGTGGCTGGTCCGCGACGCATTCGTGCACTTCCTGGCCCCCCGCGGCCTCGAGCAGTACACCGGGGGGGCGTGGGGCACCCGTGACGCGGCCCAGGGGCCGCTCGAGCTTCTGCTCGCCCTCGATAGGCAACAGGACGCCCGCGACTTGCTGCTCACGATCGTCGCGGCGCAAGACCCGGACGGGACGTGGCCGCAGGCCTTCGGCTTCTTGCCCGGTGACGAGCAGTTCCGGATGGGGCCACCGCACGGGGACATCCTGCACTGGCCGGTGCTCGCGGTCGGCCGGTACCTCCAGGCCTTCGGTGACTCCTCGCTGCTCGAGGAGCCGGTGGGTTGGTACGCCCCGGCCGGGGAACCGGAGGTACCCCCCGCGACCCTCCTGGTCCACCTGGAACGCGCACTGGACCGGGCCCGCGCCGACGTCCTGCCCGGCACGCGGCTCGTTGCCTACGGCCACGGCGACTGGAACGACTCGCTGCAGCCCGCTGACCCCGCGATGGCCCGCACACTGACCAGCGCCTGGACGGTGACTCTGCACCACCAGGCGCTGTCGACCCTGGCCGACGGGCTCGGCGCCGTCGGCGGTCACGGCGCCCTGTCCGCTGACCTTCGACACGAGGCGGCAGACGTCGCCGCGGACCTGCACCGACATCTGGTCGTCGACGGCGAGCTCGCCGGCTACGCGCAGCTCGACCCCCCGGACGACCTGGGGCGGGTCGCGGTCCGCCGCCTGCTCATCCACCCCCGGGACACGGAGACGGGACTGCGCCACGGTTCGCTGCAGATGATCCACGCTCTCGGTGACAGCCTCTTCGACCCGGACCAGGCGGCGCACCACGTGGCCCTGGTGCGCGAGCACCTCATGGGGGTCGACGGGGTTCGGCTGTTCGACCGCCCGCCCGCCTACCACGGTGGGCCGATGCGGCACTTCCAGCGGGCGGAGACCGCAACGTTCGTGGGGCGTGAGATCGGGCTGATGTACGTCCACGCCCACCTGCGCTGGTGCGAGGCGATGGCCCACTGGGGTGACGCCGAGGCGCTGTGGCTGGGAATCTCTCAGGTGCTCCCGGCGGCTGCGGCCCACGTCGTACCCGGGGCGCGGCGTCGTCAGGCGAACGCCTACCCGTCGAGCTCGGACGCCGGCGTCCTCGACCGGGCGGACTTCGCCCGCCGATACGCCGAGGTCCTCACCGGGAAGACCGGGCTCGAAGGCGGCTGGCGGATCTACTCCTCCGGCCCCGGCGTGCTCCTGCGGATCATTGCCCAGTCGCTGCTGGGCGTCCGGCGCCGGGGCTCCGCGGTGCTCATCGACCCGGTCCTGCCGGCTCGCCTCGACGGCCTGCTGGCCGAGGTGCCCCTCGGCGGCGGCCTCCTCCGAGCGCGCTACCGGGTGGGGCCGCGCGGGCACGGGCCGACCGCGGTGCGCCTCGCCGGCCGGGTCCTGCCCACGACCCGGACCGAGAACCCCTACCGTCCGGGCGGGCTCACCGTCGCCCTTGCCGACCTGTCCGAGGCCCTCCGCCCGGACGGTCCGGAACTCGAGGTCCGCCTGCCATGACCGCGCAGCCGTGGGCGGCGCCCTGGAGCAGCTCGATGGCGAGGAGGTGAACGCACCGGACCTGAAACCCGCCTGACGAACGTTCGACGAAGGGACAGCACCGTGAGACGACACCCGCACTTCCGTATGACGGCCCTTGCCGTCGCGGCACTGGCGACCGCCGGCCTGGTGGCTCCGTCGGTCCCCGCGTCCGCCGGTGGTGGCTGGCACGACCGGAGCGACCGGACCGACCGGGCGACGCTCCTGGAGTACGCCACCGACACCTGGGCCTCCTTCGAGGCCATGGTTGACCCCGGCACCGGCCTGCCCGCCGACAACATCTCCGGCGACCTGGACCCGGCGAGCCGGAGCGGCTACACCTCGCCCACCAACATCGGCGCGTACCTGTGGAGCACGGTCGTCGCCCGCGACCTCCGCCTGATCAGCCGCACCGAGGCGTACCAGCGCATGGGCCAGACCCTCGACAGCATCGCCCAGCTCGAACGGCACGAGGACTCGGGCATGTTCTACAACTGGTACGACGAGGCAACACTGGAGAAGCTCTACACCTGGCCGGCAGATGGCAGCCAGGTCTACCCGTTCCTCTCGAGCGTGGACAACGGCTGGATGGCCACGGCCCTGCTGCTGGTGTCCAACGCCGAGCCGCGACTGGCCGGCGAGGCCGACGCGCTGCGTGCGGACATGGACTTCGGCTTCTACTACGACCCCGTCGTCGGCCAGATCCGCGGCGGTTTCTGGGACGAGCCGCCCGCCGACCCGGCAGCCGTGCTCGACAACTACCGCGACCGCGGGCCGGACGTCTGGTACACCGGCCACCACTACGGGTCGCTCAACACCGAACCGCGCATCGCGAGCTACCTCGGTATCGCCTGGGGACAGATCCCACCGGAGCACTACTTCAAGATGTGGCGGACGTTCCCCGACACCTGCGACTGGAGCTGGCCGGAGCAGAAGCCGGTCGGTGAGTGGGTCCAGTACATGGGCGTCGACGTCTTCGAGGGCGCCTATCGGTATCGCGACCTGCAGCTCGTGCCCACCTGGGGCGGCTCCATGTTCGAGGCGCTCATGGTGGACCTCTTCATCCCCGAGGCCGAATGGGGTCCGCTGAGCTGGGGCGTCAACCACCCGCTGACGGTTCGTGCGCACATCGAGCACGGCATGGAGGAGGCCGGATACGGCTACTGGGGCTTCTCTCCTTCGAGCGACCCGATGGGTGGCTACCGGGAGTACGGCGTCGACCCGATCGGGATGGAGCCGAACGGCTACGCGTCCGACGTCGAGCGCACGTACGTCGAGTCCGGCTGGGACGACCCCGAGTGCTTCCGGCCCGAGGTACAGCCCGCGGAGTACGGCGACGGCGTCGTGACGCCCCACGCGTCGTTCCTCGCCCTGCCGTACGACAAGGAGGCGGTGCTGGACAACCTCGCCAACATCCGCAACGACTTCGACGCCTACGGACCCGGTGGGTTCTACGACTCGATCGCCGTTCGCAGCGGCACGGTCGCCGAGCGCTACCTGTCGCTGGACCAGGGCATGATCATGGCCGCTCTCGGCAACGAGCTGAAGAACGACCAGGTCAAGAGGTACGTCATCCGCGGCGACGTGCAGCAAGCCATCAAGCCGCTGCTCGGCATCGAGGAGTTCAACGCCTTCGGGTGACCGCCGAGGTGAGGCACAGGGGTCGACGAGGCCGGGCGGCGGGTGAGACGCACACCACCCGCCGCTCGCCTGCAGCCGGCCCCGGTGGCGGCCCGGGGGCACCCCCTGAGATGGTGGACGGGCCAGGTCCACCGCACCTCGGCAGCGCGTCGAGGCGCCTCAGCGAGGGGGTTCACCATGGGCGCCTACAAGGTTGGGTACTTCGTCGGAAGCCTCTCGTCCACGTCGATCAACCGGAAGCTCAGCCAGGCCCTCATCCGACTGGCGCCCGACGACTTCGAGTTCGCCGAGATCCCCATCGGCGGCCTCCCGCTCTACAGCCCGGACTTCGACGACGACTACCCACCGGAGGCCCAGGCGCTCAAGGAAGCGCTCGCGGCCTCCGATGCGGTGCTGTTCATCACTCCCGAGTACAACCGTTCGATCCCCGGCGCGCTGAAGAACGCGATCGACTGGGCGTCGCGACCCTCGGGGCAGAACTCCTTCGACCACATGCCGGCCGCGGTGATCGGCGCGTCCGTCGGCCAGATCGGGACCGCCGTCGCTCAGCAGAGCCTGCGCGGGGTGCTCAGCTACTGCAACGCTCGCCAGATGACGGCGCCAGAGGCGTACATCCATTTCCAGCCGGAGGTGTACGCCGACTCCGGCGAGGTCACGGATGAGGACACCGCGGCGTTCCTCCGCGAGTTCATGCAGGAGTTCCGCATCCACGTCGAGCGCGTGCTCACCGTCATCCCGCGGGGCTGACGCTGCACCACGCTCGTCCGGCGCGGGCCTGCGCGCACACCCCTACTCGCGGCCTTCCTCCAGCGGGATGAGCATCGTGCGGAACTCGCCCGGGGAGGCGTGGAGCTCCCAGATCCGTGCGGCCACGTCGTCGATCCCGTTCTCGAGCCGAAGCTTCGGGATGCCCCCCGGGATCACCAGCTGGACGACGCGGATGCCCTCGTCCTTCAGCGCGTCGTGGAGCATCTCGCCGTACGCGCTCTCGGCGGGGAACGCGATCGAGGTGCCCGCGAAGTCGCTTCGGGCCTGCACCGACGTGCCACCGTTGATGAGGATGATGCTGCCGTCCCCCGCCGCCCGCATCGCCGGGAGCACCGATCGAACCGCGTGGATGAGCCCCAGCGCCGAGAATCGCAGCGCCTCCAGCGCCAGCTCGGGCGTCATCTCCAGCACCGGCTTGAGGTAGTCCCTGGAGGGCAGGGGGCTGTACTGCAGTACGTCGATCGGGCCCAGCTCGGCTGCGGCACGCTCGAGGGCGGCCTCGAGGGCGGCGGGGTCCACGACGTTCGCCGCGTAGCCGCGCGCGACGAAGCCACCGTCCCGGAGCCGGGCCGCCAGCTCGTCCAGCTTCGCCTGATCCCGGGAGATGAGCGCGACCGAGAACCCCTCGGCACCGAACCTGCGCGCGACCGCGGCTCCGAGGCCCGGTCCGGCTCCGACGATCGCAATGGTGGGCATGGCCGTTCCCTTCAGGAGAGTGTGTGGTTCGACCATAGCCCGAGCCCAGGGCCGCGGTCCGACCCGCGGGCTTGTCGTCGCGGGAGGACTACCGAGCCTGGACCTTCATCGCTGGTGCATTCCCTTCTTCGCGACGACCACAGTCTCGACCTTGTCCCGCAGTCGGGCGACATGCTCCCTATCGGTCGCGGCGTCGACGATGACCACGTCGAAGTCGCTGAGCGGCATCAGGGCGTGCAGCGCGTGCTTCTCGAACTTGGTGTGGTCGGCCAGAAGGATGCGCTTGCGAGCAGATGCGAACATTGCGCGCTTGACGTCGACGGTCTCCAGGGTCTGGTGGTAGGCGATGTCGTCAGTGATCGCCGCGGTCGACATGATGAGAAGGTCCGCGCGCAACGACTCGATCGTGTCGATTGCCATCGTTCCCATGAACGAGCTGCACCAGCTGAAGTACTTCCCGCCGACGCCCAGGAGTGTGACCCCTCGCGCGCCCCGCAGCTGCTCCATGATCGTCATGGTGTTGGTGATGACTGTGATCGGGACCTTGCTGGCCAGGTGCGGCACCACGTGCAGCGTCGTGGTGGAGTCGTCGAGGATGATCGCCTGACCGGGCTCGACGAAGTCGATCGCCGCGTCGGCGATGGCGTCCTTCTCGGCCAGCTGTCGACTCGAGCGGTACACGTCGCTGGACTCGACAAGGGCCGTGGAGGTCGCGGTGGCAACCCCCCGATGCTTGCGGAGAAGCCCCCGACTCTCGAGCTCGTCCAGATCTCGGTGGACCGTCATCAGGCTGACGTCGAAGCGCTCCGCGAGCTGCTCGATCCGGACCGCTCCCTCCTTCATCACGGTCTCGGTGATCGCACGCTGCCGGGCGTGCTGTCGGTACCGACGCACGGTACCGACGTCTTCTGGAGGCGCTTCGACCCCCATGATGCCTCCTCGTTCGACGCTAGGACAGACGTAACGCCTCGTCGACGATCGCGGCGAGGTCGGACGGGTCGTGCGCGAAGCGACCGAGGAACAGACCGTCCACGCTTGAGCCCAGATCTGTGAGCAGACCGCGCTGCGCGCTACCCCCATAGATTACCGTCGAGGACGCCAACCACGTCTGCTGGACGAGGTACTCGCGCAGTGCCGCGGTCACGTAGCGCACCCGGTCGGACTCGGCCGGTTCACTGCCACCGATGGCCCACACCGGTTCGTACGCGACGATGAGCTCCGTCCCAGCCGGGTGGTCAGCGGTGCCGGCGAGTGCGGAGTCGAGCTGGTTCACGCACAGCTCGGCCGCGACTCGCGGGCTGACTTGCTCCGTCTCACCCACGCACAGCACCGGGACGAGGTTGTTGCGAACCGCGGCCGCGAGCTTCGCCCGCACCGTGGCCTCGTCCTCACCGAAGATGTCACGGCGCTCGGCGTGACCGACCTCGACCAGCCTGCAACCGACCTCGTACAGATCTGCCCCGCTCACCCCGCCCGTGAAAGCTCCCCGGTCCTCCCAATGAAGGTCCTGGGCGCCTACCTGTACCCCGGTTCCATCCAGGGCCTGCTGAGTCACGGCCACTGCCGGCAACGACGGAAGGACGAAGATGCGCACCAGCCCTGCCTGCACGCCCGGGTGCTCATGGGCGATCTTGGCGACTGCCTTCGCCCACTCCGCCGTCGCGGCGACGTCAAGGTAGAGCTTGAGACTGACACCGAGTGTCGTCCGCGACACGGGAGGCCGCGTCGCGTCAGGCACAGTGGCCGGTCTGCTCGTACTCGGTGATGACGGCGACCTTGCTGGCCGAGGCGGACGACTCGTCGAACTCGTATCCCAACCACTCCCGGGCCAGCCGGCGTGCCAGCTCGAGTCCGACGACCCGCTGACCGAAGGTCAGCACCTGTGCGTTGTTGCTCAAGACGCTGCGCTCCACGCTGTAGCTGTCGTGAGCAGTGGCCGCACGAATGCCGGGAACCTTGTTGGCAGAGATGGCGACGCCCAGACCGGTGCCGCAGATGAGGAGCGCGCGGTCTGCCAGCCCGTCGCGGACCTTCTCGGCCGCAGCGATCGCCACGGCCGGGTACGGCGTCTGGCCCTCCTCGTTCACGCCGACGTCGATGACCTCGGAAACCCGAGGGTCGGCCTCGAGGTCCGCCTTGAGGGCCTCCTTGTACTGGAACCCGGCCTCGTCGGAACCAACCGCGACCCGCCATGTGCGGCCCATCTCAACCCTCCCCCTTCTCAGCCAGGACTACGCCTGCGGCCGTGACAGCCAACGCAAGTGACACGGCACCGGGATCCGGGGTGCCGAGGCTCTTCTCCTGGTGCGGACGCGCTCGCCCGATCCGCGGTAGCAGCTCGGTGGTTGCCTGAGCCGCCTCGGTTGCGGCCTCCGCGGCCGCGCCCCACGCGGTGGCGAGGTCGTCGCCCGCCCCGACCCGACGCTGAAGGGTGTCGACGAACGGCACGAGCGCGTCCACGAGGGTCTTGTCACCAACGTTGGCCTTGCCCAAGGTCTGCACCGCGTCACGCGCCGCCGCAACGGCCGCCGCTGTGGTGATCGCGTCCGGAGCCGCCTGGTCGCCGATCACCTCGCTGGCTGCGCGAAGGCCCACACCCCACAGAGCACCGGAGGTGCCGCCTGCCCTGTCGGCCCAGGCGTCACCCGCCATGGCGAGCACCGTGCCGGCTCCCGCGCCGGCTGCGACCGCTCCTTCAGCGGCCTCCGCCGCTGCCCCCGCCCCGCGCTGCATGCCGATGCCATGGTCGCCGTCACCCGCGATCGCGTCCAACCTGCCGAGCTCGTCGGCGTCCCGGTCGATCACGTCCCGGATCGCGCGCACCACGTCCCGCACCACTTCACCGGCCGCGACCGACTCCTCAGTCGCGCTCACGTGCTGGTCGCTCGCCGCATTGTCCGCGCCGTCGTCGCGTACGTCGCCGGCCACGGACGCCAGGTCGACCGAGCCCTTGCGGTACGCCGGGCTGTAGGCGGGCGCCAACCATGCTTCCTCGAGCTCGGGGTCGAGCCAGGTCAGGGTGAGCGAGACGCCCGCCATCTCGAAGCTGGTCGCGTACTCACCGACCTCGGGGTCGACGATGGTCGTACCGGCGCCCTCGAGCTCGGCGGCGACGGTGCCGTACAGCACGAAAAGCTCCTCGGCCTTGACCGAGCCGAGGCCGTTGAGGATCACTGCGACGCGGGTGTCCTGCTCGGCGCCCGCCGGACGCTCCTCCAGCAGGCGAGCGACCATCAGCTCTCCGAGCTCGCGTGCTGTTGCCATCGGCACGACGTCGATCCCCGGTTCCCCGTGGATGCCCATGCCTACGGCCATCTGACCGCTCGGCACGGTGAACAGGGGCTCGCTCGCCCCGGGGAGGGTGCAGCCGGAGAAGGCCACACCGACGGACCGGGTCCGGTCGTTGGCTCGTGATGCGAAGCCTGCGACCTGGTCGAGCGACCATCCCTGTTCGATGGCCCACCCGGCGGCGCGGAACACCGACAGGTCGCCGGCGATACCACGGCGCTTCTGCACCTCGGATAGCGGGGCGCTGTAGATGTCGTCGGTCACCCGAACCGTCTGGCACGGGATCCCTTCGGCGTTCAGCCGCTCCTGCGCCTGGTCGAAGTTGAGCGCATCGCCGGCGTAGTTGCCATAGCTGAAGAGCACTCCGGCGTCCGAGACCACGGCCTTCGCGACGCTGTAGATCTGCTGTGCGCTCGGCGAGGCGAACACGTTGCCCATGGCGGCGCCGTGCGCCAGGCCGGGGCCGACCAGACCGGCGAAGGCCGGGTAGTGGCCGGAACCGCCGCCGATGACCAGGGCGACCTGGCCGGCTGGGGTCGAGCCAGCACGAGCGACGCCGCCCTGAACCCGCCGCACCAGTCCTCGGTTGGCAGCGACGAAGCCATCGGCCGACTCCTGCGCGAAAGACTCGGGGTTGTTGAGTACGTAGCTCATGCTCTTCCTCTTGTCATTGTTGGGTGCGCCGCAACGTCACCCGAGAGCGGGATGGCCCGTCGGACCGAGGTGCGGGGCGGGTGTCCTGAGGGCACCCGCCCCGTTCCATCGGTACCGGAGGGCGTGCAGCCGCGAGGCGACTGCTCAGGTCACGGGGTGTAGACGAAGTCACCCGTCATCTTGTCGACGTTGTCCTTGGTGATCAGGATGCAGTCGAGTGCCTGCTTCTCGGTCTCCGGCAGGGTGCCGTTGCGGATGTAGTCGTCGGCCATCCGGACTGCCATCTCCGAGAAGACCGCGACCGGCTGAAGCACCGAGTACGCCAGCTCGCCCGACTTGATCGCGGCGACCGCGTCCGGGCTTCCGTCGAAGCCACCCACCAGAATGCCGTCGAGACGCCCGGCCTCCTTCAGGGCGGCGATGGCGCCGAGTGCCATCTCGTCGTTGCCGGAGATGACGCCGGTGATGTCCGGGTTCGCCTGCAGCAGCGACTGCATCTTGCTGTTGCCCTCGGTGCGGTCCCAGTTGGCGACCTCCTCGCCGACCTTGACCAGGTCGGGATACTGCGAGATGACGGTCGTGTAGCCGTTCGAACGCGTCTGGGCGTTGTTGTCCGAGGGGTTCCCGAAGAACTCCACGTAGTCGCCCTGCTCACCCATCTGCTTGACCCACTCTTCAGCGCCAAGGGCAGCGCCCTGGGCGTTGTTCGACACCAGCTGCGCGATCGCGATGCCCGACTCGTTGATCTCGGCGTTCACGAGGAACACAGGGATGCCCGCATCCGTCGCCTTCTGCACTGCGGCGATCGAGCCGGAGGCGTCTGCCGGGTCCAGGATCAGAGCAACCGACTTGTTGGCGATAGCGGTGTCGATCAGGTTGTTCTCGGTGTTGGTGTCAGCAAGGTGCGCACCGACCGCGGTGGTGTAGCCGAGTTCCTCGGCTGTCGCCGCCGCCACATCGCCCTCGGTCTTCCAGTAGGGGTTGGAGGGGTCTGTGACGATGATCGTGATCAGGCCGCCGCCCTCGCCGCCGCTGTCGGACGTGTCATCCGGCGCGGGATCGGTCGTCGTGGAACCCGAGTCGCTTGAGCAGGCTGCCATCGAGAAAATGAGCGCACCCGCTGCGATGAGGGTCGCTGCCTTCTTGTAGAGAACCATGCGATGTATACCTTTCTGATTATTCGGCCCGCAGAGCGCGACGCCGACGGACGGGTCAGTCATGCTTGCCGGCATGGGCCGGCAAATCGCTGCCCGGTGGTGCTGACGAAGAGCTCGCGCCCTCCACTTCCTTGGGCTTACCTGCGCCCCCAGAGGACGCAGGTGAGCGGCGCCTGCCGTACTGCAGGGTGTTGAGAAGAACGGCGACCACGATGACGCCGCCCATGAAGACCATCTGCCAGTACGCCGAGACACCAACGATCACAAGACCATCGGAGAGGAATCCGATGACGAAGGCGCCCAGCAAGGTCCCCTGGACAGTGCCGCGACCGCCGCTGAGTGCAGCGCCACCGATCACGACGGCCGCGATGGCGGTCAGCTCGTAGCTCTGACCCGCCGTCGGGCCGGCGCTGGTCAGGATCGACGCCAAGACCAGGCCTGCCGTTGCCGAGCACACGCCTGAGATGACGTAGACCGACGTCTTCACTCGCCGCACGGGGACACCGGAGAGCTCGGCCGCACGCGCGTTGCCTCCGGTGGCGTACAACCATCGGCCGAACCGGAGGCGGGTGAGCACGAAGGCGAGCACGACGCCCAAGATCACCATGATGATGACCCCGATCGGAATGTTCAGGAGTCGATTGAAGCCGAGCCAGCCGAATCCGGTGTTGCCCAGCTCCGGGTTCCCGGAGAGGTCGTTGATCGTCAGTCCGTTGGTCAGCAGCAGAGCGAGACCACGAACGACATAGAGCGTCCCCAGCGTTGCCACGAACGCCGCAACCCCGAACTTCGAGACGAGCACCCCGTTCGCCAGCCCGATGAGGGCGCCGACAATCAACGTGACCATCACGACCACGGGGACGCTTGGGAACAGGGTCACTCCGAGGAAGTCCAGGTCGATCCCCCGCATGAGGAAGCCGGCCACGATGCCCGTGAACCCCAGGATCGACCCGACCGACAGGTCGATGCCCCCGGTCAGGACCACGAACAGCTGCCCCAATGCCAGGATGGCGAAGATCGCGACGTGCGACGCCATGATGAGCAAGTTCCCGGTGGTCAGGTAGTTGGGCGAGAGCGAGCTGAACACGACGATGATCAGCACGAGGGCGAGGAACGCTCGGCCCTCGATCAACAGCTTTCCGATCGAGAACCGGTTGGTCTCGCGGCGGGCGGTGGTTGATGACGTCATTGTCCGATCCGTTTCGGGGGGTCAGGCAGCCACGGACTCGCCGGAGGCGGCCATGATCTGTTCCTTGGTGGCGTCAGTGCCGAACTCGGCCGATATCTGACCGCGGCGCAGCACGATGGTGCGGTGGGGAACACTGAGACACTCGCCCACCTCCGAGGTGGAGAAGAGGACGGCCAACCCCTGACGTGCGCGATCTGCCAGGAGACGGAACACCTCTCCCTTCGCCCCGACGTCGATACCGCGGCTCGGCTCGTCGAGCAGCATCACCCGAGGCCCCGTAGCGAGCCCCTTGCCGATGACGACCTTCTGCTGGTTCCCCCCGGACAACGAGCCGATCGGCACGTCGGGGCCCGGCGTCTTGATCGTGACGTCTCGGATGAGCTCGGTCGCCATCTCCTGCTCGGCTTGGCGCGAGAACATCCGGAACCGAAGCACGGTCTTGAGGTTGGAGAGCGTGAGGTTGGGCCCGACGTCGAAGGTCTGAATCAGGCCGTCTCGCTGTCGGTCCTCGGGCACAAGAGTGAGGCCACGCTCGATCCGCTCGGCGATCGACAGGTTGAGGATCGACTTCCCCTCGAGCAGGACCTCGCCTCCCACGATGGGTTCACGCCCCGCGATGGCCTCGAGCAGTTCGGTGCGGCCGGCACCCATCAGTCCGTAGATGCACACGATCTCCCCTGCTCGAACCTCGAGGCTCAGGCCATCCACCACGAACTGCTCGGGGTTGTCCCGATCGGGCACCTGCACGTTCTGCACGCTCAGTGCCACGTCGCCGACGTCGTACCCGGTCGGGGGGGTGCCGAGGTGGTAGTCGTCCCCCACCATCATCCGTACGATCCACTCCAGATCGATGTCGGCCCGCTCACCACGAGCGGTCAGCTCGCCGTCGCGCAGCACGACGGCGTGATCGGTGACCGCTAGCGCCTCTTCGATGTGATGGGAGATGTAGACGATGGAGACCCCGCGCGCTCTCAGGTCGTGAATGATCTCGAAGAGCGCGTCGACCTCGGCCGCTGCGAGTGCCGACGTCGGCTCGTCCATGATCAGGATGCGCGAGTTGATCGAGAGGGCGCGCGCGATCTCAATGATCTGCTGCTGCCCGACCCGCAGGTCAGCAACGAGCGTGCTGGGATCGATGGGCATCTGCATCTCTTGGAGGATCTCCACCGTCTGGCGGGTCTCTTCGGCGTAGTCGACGCCTCCGGGCCCGGTGATCTCCCGGCCCATGAAGATGTTGTCCCGCACGGACATGTTCGGCGCCAGGCTCAGCTCCTGGTGGATGATCGAGATTCCCCGATCGCGAGCTTCGTTCGTGTCTCGGAACGAGACCGGCTTGCCGTCCAGAATGATGTCGCCCGCCGAGGGTCGCTCGATTCCCGAGAGGATCTTCATCAGCGTGGACTTGCCGGCACCGTTCTCGCCGAACAGGGCCGTCACGGTGCCGCGTCGGATCTCGAAATCGACACCCTTGAGCGCCTGGATGCCCCCATAGTTCTTGACGATTCCGCGTGCCTCGAGCACGACCTCGTCCACTAGCTCGGTCACCGGACCTCCAGCTCCGTAGGAGTCACCAACCACGCGGCCGGGTTCACCAGCGTGAAAGCTCCGGTGACCGTGATCGTCTTGCCCTGGAGGTTCGCCGCGTCGATGGCGTCGAGCACCTCGGTCTTCAGCGTGTCGTTGAGGGCCGCAGCGGCGTTCTGGAACTCGATCTGGTTCCTGAACTGACCGAACACGATCTCACCGGTCGCGTCGCGCAGGACGGTCCCGTTGATGGCCGGACCGGTCTGCACCCGCACGAGCAGGTCGTCGGGAAGCCCGTCGATCGTCACGGGGTAGATGCCCGACGCGCCCTCCCCGGCGACGCCCGTGAACGTCACCGCGAAGACGGGCCCGGCCGAGCTCTGAACCCCGTACTCCTGCGCCGCAGCGTCGGGGTCGGCAGCGATGGCATCGGCGAGCTCGGCGGCCTCGACAGCCCGGTCGGCCACACCCTCCTGGATGACAGGGAAGTTCTCCACGCCGAACGTCTGTGGGTCGAACACCACGGCACCCTGGGCAAGCGCGTCGTCGCTGGGGACGACCTTCGTGCCGAGGGCCATGGCGACGAGCGCGACGACCACCACACCGATCCGGATGCCCCACCGGATCCCGGCGGGCATCCCCGATCTCGGGGCGCCCGCCGAGGAAGCGGGGGACTTCTTCGCGGTCAAAGCACCCTCGACGTGGTGTCGTTGGGGCGAATCTGGAGCTTGCGGCCCTCGCCCTTGCGGAACATGTCGAGTGCCTGGGCGTAGTCGTCCAGGCTGAACGAGTGGCTGGTCATCGCCTTGGCGTTGATGGCACCCATCTCGAACATCTCGACTGCGCGTCCGAACGAGTTGTGCACGGCCATCGAGCCGACGATCGTGATCTCGTCGCGGTAGACGCGGAACGGCGAGAACTGAGCCGTCTTGTCGGCCGGTGCCACACCGAAGTCCTGGAAGAAGCCGGCCTGCTTGACGCGGGTCAGACCATCCTCGATCGCCTTGATGCTTCCGGTGCAGTCGATGACGACGTCCCACTTGTCGCGGTCTGCCTCGTCGGCGCTCGTGTACCTCAGCTCGATCCCGCACTCCTCGGCGGTCTTGAGGCGCTCGGTGTTGAGGTCGACGATCGTGACCGATGCCGCGCCGGCCCGGGTCGCGAGCTGGGCCATGATCAGGCCCATCGTGCCCGACCCGTAGACGAGCACGTGGTCGCCGATCCGCCGAGGAAGGACGTCCCAGCCCCGGATCGCACACCCGAGCGGCTCGATGAGGGCGGCCAGGTTGATGTCGGTCTCGGGCTTGAGCTTGTGGACGTTGCGCGAGGGCGCCGTGAACATCTGCTGGCAGGCGCCGTCGGACGCGACGACCCCGAGGCCGTTCCAGGCCGGGCACAGGTTCTGATGCCCGTTGACGCAGAACTCGCACTCGCCGCAGGTCGTGCTCGGGTTCACCGCGACGTGGTCGCCGACCCGGAAGTCGAACACGCCGTCGTTGACGCCCTCACCCAGGGCGACGATCGTTCCGGTCGCCTCGTGACCGGGGACGAGCGGGAACGCCGTGCCCTCGAACTCGCCGTCCAGGACGTGGATGTCCGTGCCGCAGATACCGACCGCAGCACTCTCGACCAGGACCTCCTTGTAGCCCGGCGTCGGCTCGGGACGCTCCTCGAGAGCCAGCTCACCCTCGGACTTGAACACAACTGCGCGCATCTTTGCTCCCGTTTGCATCCCGTGTCTGACCGCCGTTGGTCAACGACCGATCCGTGGCTTCGTCCCGGGCGGCTCCTTCGCCGGACCGAGACCGTAATGTTATCTTCGTGTGATCTTGCACTCTGGCCACGTTAGATGGATCATATGGTCGTGACGACGAGGGTGTCAACGGTGGCCGCCAGGGCCTCGCTGGAGGGGCGGATCGGGTGTCAGCGGAGCGGTGGAGTGACCGATCGACGAGCCCGCGATGCGGCTCGGTTGCTCGGGCACGACGGTTCGGAGAACCCCGCGGGCCCCGGCGGACGTGGGTCGCCGGACGGCCGTCGTCCTACCTCGCGCCAAAGCCATCCGCTTGATGCGGGACACCGTGCCCGCCTCAGGTGTCGCATCGTTGACAGAAAGGATGACTGGGGGTCGCCCGCCCAAGGGACTTGTTTCTGAGTTAACCGTCCACCTATGACAGTTGGAGAAAAAGATGCCGGAAGTTCCCCCCCAGCGCCGACGCGTGCACGTCCCTTCGGAGGGTGTCGTCGCGCTCGTCACCGAAGCAACTCCGATCCCGGAACCGCATGAGGCGCTCGTCAAGACCATCGTCTCGGGCGTCTGTGGTTCCGACACCCACGCGCTGCACGGCCAGCACCCCGCCATCCCGTTGCCGTACTACCCGGGGCACGAGGTCGTCGGGGTCGTCGCAGCCGTGGGTGCGGACGTCGCCTCGGTCGCCGTCGGTGACCGGGTCACGCCCGAGCCGACGCTGCCGTGCGGCACCTGCAAGATGTGCACCACGGGTCGGGAGAACGTGTGTCAGAACCTGCAGTTCCTGGGCTGCGGCTTCCGTGAGGGCGGCATGGCCGAGTACTTCACGTGCGATGCCTCCCGGTTGCACAAGGTGCCGGCGGACTTCACCGACCACCAGGCCGCACTGATCGAACCGCTCTCGACGCCGGTGCACGCGACGGGCCTGGCCGGCGACCTGTCGGGCAAGGCAGTCGCGATCCTTGGCTCGGGCACCATCGGCCTGCTGATGCTGGCCGCAGCCAGGGCCGCGGGGGCTCGCAGGATCGTGGTCACCGACGTGCTTGCCGACAAGCGGGCGCTCGCCGAGGCCGCGGGCGCAGACGCCACGGTCGACGCGACCGACCCGGATGTCGCGGCCAAGGTGCGCGAGGCGCTGGGCGAGAGCGCCGATGCCGTCTTCGACTGCGTCGCCATCCAGGCGACCGTGGACGCGGCCTTCGCCATGGTGGACAACGGCAGCGTCGTCGTCATCGTGGGCGTCCCGTCGAATCCCGTCACCGTCGATGTCCCGAAGCTCCAGGACCGGCAGATCAGCCTCAAGGGAGCGGCGACGTACCTCGCCGAGGACTACCGGCGGGCGATGGAGATCCTCGGCTCAGGCGCCGTGGACGCCGAGAGCATCGTCACCAAGGAGTTCCCGCTGGAGCAGGCGAGCGAGGCATTCACGGCGTCCCTGTCCGGCCATCAGGTGAAGGTCCTCATCCGGATGTAGGGCGCGGACCCGGGGCCCGACTTCCGGCGGTCGCCCGCGGAGTCGACCTGCCCACGCGATGGTGCGCTCCTGGGGGCCCCATCGCGTGGGCAGCGGCGCGCGTTCAGCCGGCGCGCCGCGCCAGTCCGTCGAGCAGCAGGTCGAGAGTGAACTCGAACTCCGCCTGGCTGTCGCACCACCCCAGGACGTCCCCGTCATTGGCGTGGACCTCCGCGGCGACCATCGCCGTCATGTGGGGCATCGCCAGGGCCATCTGCTCGAGCTCCTGCTCGCCCATCTCGGCATCCGCGCCCGCAGCAGGGCTGAACAGCTCCTGGACGAAGCCGAGGGCCATGCTGCCGAGCGCGTGCAGGCCGCGGTGGGCGACGTGGTAGGACAGCCCGCCCTCGACCATCGCCCCCAGGATCGCCTCGTAGTGGGCGAACACTGCGGGCGGGATCGACCTGCGGGACCCGATGACCTCTGGCGCCCAGGGGTGGCGGAGCATGACGGCCCGGGCGGCGAGACATCGTCGGCGGACGTCGTCCCGCCAGTCATCGGTCGGCGGCAGTTTCGCGACCGCTCCGGCGACCTCGGCCGCGATGGTCTCGACCAGGCCGTCGAGCAACCCCTCTTTGCCGGGGAGGTGGTGGTAGAGCGACATGGCCTCGACCCCGAGCTCGCTGGCCAGCCTGCGCATAGTGACGCCCTGGAGCCCCTCCCGGTCGGCCAGGTCGACGGCGGCGTCGAGCACGCGGGCGCGGCTGAGGGACTCCCTCTTGCGCGCGACGACCAACGAGACCACTCCCTCAGGTACTTGCGGCAACCATACGGTGTATGGCAACCTTACGCCGTACACCTTACAGCGTAAGACCCGTCAGGAGCCCCTCATGATCACGACCGACGCCATGCCTGCCACCGACACCCGCCCCGCTCCGCCCGGCCCGTCCGAGGCTCTGCCGAGAGGCACCGCACGAACCACGGGCCTGCTCTACCTCGCCCTCGCGATCACCGGGATGCTCGGGTTCCTCGCGGTTCTGCCCGCCCTCCTCGTCCCGGACGACCCGGCGGCGACCATGGCGAACCTGCTGGATCGCGAGCTGCTGGCCCGGGCGGGAATCCTTCTGGAGCTCGGGGTGGTCGTCAGCCAGGCCTTGGCCGCCCTCTGGTTCTACCGACTGTTCCGCGCCGTCGACGCGTTCGCCGCCGGTGCGATCGCCGTCTTCGGCCTGGTGAACGCAGTGACCATCCTGGGCAGCGCCGCCTTCCTGGCCACGGCGCTCGAGATCGCCCAGGCGCCCCTGCTCTCCGGCGCGGGCGCGGCGGCCCAGGTGCAGCTGATGTACGTGATCAGCCAGAACCTGTGGGGCGTCGGCGCGGTCTTCTTCGGGCTGTGGCTGATCCCCATGGGGTGGTGCGCCGTGAAGGCGACGTGGATGCCCCGTGCTCTCGGGTGGGTGCTGATCGCCGGTGGCGTGGGATACGTCCTGAGCGCCGTGGTCAGCCATCTCGCGCCGGGGGTGGGTGGAGTGGCCTTGGCACTGACCCTGCCGGCCACCGTCGGGGAGTTCTGGATGGTGGGCTACCTGCTGCTGAGGGGCCTCCGCCGCCCGACGTCGAGCTAGGGCGCGGCCGGCCCGCGCGCGCGACTCAGGCGATCGGGACGGCGCCGGCGAGGGACTCCAGTCGCGCGATGGCGTCCTCGAGGGGAGGCAGGGATCGGGTCTCGTCCTGCATCGCTCGCGATCGATCCGCGAACGCGGGCTCCACGACGACGCGCTCGATGGACCGGCGCAGGTCGTCGACCGAGGGGACCGGACCGGGGACGTGGAGGCCGAGGCCCAGCCGGGCGACGTGCTCGGCGCTCATGCCCTGGTCCCCGCCCATCTGCGGGACGACGACCGAGGGCAGCCCGTGCCACAGGGCCTGGTGCAGGGTGTTGAAGCCGCCGTGCATGACCATGGCCGCACAGCCCGGCAGTACGAGGCTCCCGGGGACGTAGGGAGCGACGCGTACGTTGGCCGGGACGGACCCCAGGGCCGTCACGTCGACTGCGTGCCCGGTCGTGACGATGGCGTCCACGTCCAGCCCATCGAAAGCATCCAGCACCGCCCGGAACACCGCGAGGTCCGAGCTGAAGGTCAGGCCGATCGTGGCGTAGACCGTCGGCCGCGACCCCACCCTCGCCATCGCGTCCATCCCAACCACGTCGTCGATGCGGTCGTACGGCGGGGCACGGAACGAGCTGGCCGTCACCGGCCAGGAGGTGTCGGGGATCCGCCAGCTGGACGGCAGGTAACGGATGACGAGATGCCGGTCAAAGCCGTCGATGACCGCCTCGCCGTCGAGCCCGAACGCGGAGGCGACTCGAGCCACCGCATCGCGGATGATGAAGCGTGGGTCGATGTAGACGGCCCACATGACGCTGGCGTAGGGGATGCCCCAGCGCTCGGCGGCGACGACGCTCCCGAACTCGACCGGCTCGCGGACGATGACGTCGGGCTGCCACGCGGCGCCGCGGTCGAGAAGGTCTTGAGCGAATGCCGGCGCCAGCCCGGCGCTGAAGGCCATGAGGTGGCGCACGGCGATGGGCGCGCCGGCGAGGCGCTCCCGCAGCTCGGGGGGCAGGTGGCTGTCGGGGTCGGCGACGTCGCCGCTGCTGCCGCAGGGCAGGAACTCGAAGCCGAGGTGCCGTACCGCGGGCTCAAGCCTGCTGCCGCTCGCGATCACCACGCTATGGCCCTGCTCGCGCGCGGCATACGCGACCGGCAGAAGCGAATGCAGGTGGCTGCGCAGTGGCTGCGTCGCGAACAGCACGCGCATGTCGGCCACCTCCGGAAGGGTGCCGACGAGCCTACGCTCGTCGCTGCATGCTCATGGCCGATCCTGCCGACCATCGGTCTGGGCACTCGGGGCCGAGCCCTTCTCGTACCAGCCCTCGGGCAGGGCCGCGATCGCCGACTCGACGCTGAGCGCCGCCGTGGCCGGTCTGCCGTGCCGGCGCGTCAGCCGGTTCAGACTCGTCAACCGGTCGACCATCCGCGCAACAGCCTCCCCGCGCTCCCCTTCCGGAGCCGACACCGCTTCGCGCCACAGGGATCGACCTGCGATGTAGCCAGACGCGCCAGCGGCGCACGCAAGCTCGAGCTGCCGCTCGAACGTGTCGAAGGGCACGCCGGCCGACAGCAAGACCCACGGTCGGCTCACCGTGGCATCGAGTCGGGACAGTGCGTCTGCCGCCATCGCCTCACCGTCCGACCCGTCAAGGTCGGCCGGGAACTCCACCTTGAGAACGTCGGCCCCCAGCGACTCGGCGATCGCCGCAGACTCCACGATCCCCTCCGCCCTCGCGCCGCGCCATCTGGGGCTGGACGTCTCCTCGTCCGGTCGCGGAAACCAGATCGGCTCGACGACGAGCAGGAGGCCGAGGCCGGTGCAGTCCTCGGCCAACGCCGCGAGCGTGCGCCGTTGAGACTCGGCGAGGGCTGCGTCCCCGTCCGGCCGGTACCACCACAAGAGCTTGACAGCGTCCACCCCCGCCTCACGCGCCTCCCGGGGGCCCCAGCCCACTCGGAATCGCGTCCACTTCGGGGAGGACAGGGAGTAATCGCCGTCCTCCAGGCTCACCATGAGACCGACGTCGCGGGGTAGCGCACCGGTCAGCCCGACGTAGCCGGCGCCGTACATGGCGTCGACCAGTACCGCCGACGCGACCGGAGCGACGGCTCGCACAAGATCGGCCTTCGCACCGACTGTCGCGGCGAAGCCGGGCGACGGCCCGAGGAGCTCGCTGAACTCGGTGAGGTGATCGACGGCGCAGGCCAAGACGAACCCATCCGACGATGTGATGCGCTGGAGCCCCCTTGCCTTGCCCGGGTCCGTGGGGGTGGGCGGCGCCTTCGCCGCCGGATGGTCGACCCTGCCCGACGCGACCACAGGCGAGGCATGCTCAGTGCTCATCTGGTCCTCCACTTCCCGAGGCGCACATTTGCGCCTCCCGCATCTCGTCGAGGACAGCGGCGAGCCCGTTGAAGTCGTGGACGCGCCGGCCGAGCCCGAGGCCGTCGACGACGCCGGCAAGATCGCGGTACGTGCCGGGACCTGCCGCACCGCCATAGATCAAGGGGGTCCCCGGGTACTGCGTGAGCCAAGCGCGCAGCCGTCGCGCCACCTCGACGACGTGCGAGGTCGGCGCTGGTTCCCGGGCCCCGATCGCCCAGACCGGTTCGTACGCCACGAGAAGGGGCGCCGATATTGGTGCCCCCTCCAGCGCGGCCGCGAGCTGTCGGACGACCACCGCAGCCGCATCGGCTGGCGCCCCGCGCACGGGCTCACCGACACACACCATCGGTACGAGCCCCGCCGCAGTCGCCGCCTGCACCTTCGCGGCCACCACCTCGTCAGTGTCGCCGAGGTGACCCCGTCGCTCCGCGTGCCCGATCTCGATCACGCGGGCGCCAGCCTCGGCGAGGAGGGTCGCTGGGAGCTCCCCCGTCCAGGCGCCCATGGGGAAACGCGAGCAGTCCTGGGCGGCAAGGACGATGCCCGCCTCCTGCGCACGCACAGCGAGGGTGGCGAGCTCGGTCGCGGACGGGGCCACGACGATCGTCAGGCCCTCCGCCCGGCCCTGCTCGACCAGGCAGACAAGGCCGGCGAACCACTCCAGAGTGTGCGCGTGACCGAAGTACGCCTTCAGTCCGATCAGCGCAATGGGTGGGGCCAACCCCCTCACCGGCATCGCTCCCGTGACCGTCACGCGATCCGGCCCCCGGCAAGGGCTCGTGCAATCATCGCAAACGACAGCGCGCCCGGGTCCGGGTGGCCGAGGGACTGCTCAGCGAGCGGACGGGCCCGGCCGACCTTGGGCGAGAGCGCCGCCGTCTCCTGCGCGGCCCGCTCGGCGGTGGTAGCCGCCCGGGCCAGGCACTCGTCGATGGTGGCGCCTTCTTCTGCGGCGGTCGCGAACGCGTGCACCGCAGGGTCCATCGCGTCGAGCATCGTCTTGTCCCCCAGGTTCGCCCGGCCGAGCCGCCGAACGGCGTCCGTGAACGCGGCCGCAGCGGCGGCCAGGTCGCGCGCGGTCGGGACGCGCTCGTCACCGAGGGCGGCGCCGAGGGCGTGCAGCGCAGCACCCCACAGCACCCCCGAGGTGCCCCCCGCATGCTCGGCCCACCAGTCGCCGGCAGTGCTGACCGTCGTGCCCAGGCCAGCGCCCGCGCGTGCGACCTCACCTGCGCCGGTGCAGGCGGCATCAAGCCCCCGAACCATGCCGCGCCCGTGGTCGCCGTCTCCGGCGACCGCATCCGCGTCGGCCAGGTAGTCCTCGCTGGCCCGCACGGCGGCCAGCGCGGTCCCGAGCGCCCGGACGGCGACGTCCGCGAGCTCCTTCGACTCTCCTGACGCATCAGGGATCGACACCGTGGCGTTCTCGAGCTCGCGAGCCACCTCTCCCGCGGCAACGGTCGGGCCACGTCTTCCCTTGCGGTAGCCCGGACCGTAGGCCGGAGCCGTCCAGGCCGCTTCGAGCTCGTCGTCGAGCCAACAGACCGTCAACGAAAGACCCGACATGTCGAGACTGGTGATGATCTCGCCCACCTCGGGCTCCACCGGCCGCATGCCCCGGCTGGCGAAGAGCGGCTCGAGGTCGCGCCAGAGAAGGAAGAGCTCCTCCGCCTTCGTCGCGCCGAGGCCATTGACGATCACGGCCACCCGACCGCCCACGCCCTCAGGGGCGTCGTCGACGACATGGTCGAAGAGAATCCGGGCGAGCTCGCGCGCCGGAACGGCGTCGATGAGCTCAAGCCCCGGCTCCCCGTGCACACCGAGGCCGATAGACATCTTCCCCGCGGGGACCTCGAAGAGCTGATGCGCCGCACCGGGGAAGGTGCAGCCCGCGAACGCAACACCCACGGTGCGTGTCCGCGCGTTCGCCCGTGCTCCTGCGGCCACGACCTCGTCGAACGGCCGGCCGCGCGCGGCGGCCCCCGCCAGGGCCCGCAGGACGACGAAGTCGCCCGCAAGCCCCCGTCGCTTGTCTGCCTCGCTCGGCTGCGCACTCAGCACGTCATCGGTCACGATCACGCTCTGCGCCGGAATACCTACCGCGCGGAGCCGCTCCTCGGCGATGCCGAAGTTCATGACGTCACCCGCGTAGTTGCCGTAGCAGAACACGACGCCCCCACCCCGATCGGCCTGACGGCCGACCGAGTACGCGTACTGGGCGGACGGCGACGTGAAGATGTTCCCCACGACAGCTCCGTCGGCCAGCCCCTCCCCCACAAGCCCGGCGAACATCGGGTAGTGGCCGCTGCCACCACCGACGACAACGGACACCCTGCCGTCCTTCGTCACACCACGGCTGACCACACCTCCCACAACCTGCCGCAGCAGGCTCGAGTGGACCGAGACCAGCCCGGCCAGGGACTCCTCGGTGAACACCGCCGGGTCATTGAACACGTGGGTCATGGGACTCTCCTCCTCTTGTGCCCGCGCGCGGTCAGTCGTCCTGGCCGCCCGACAGGTCGCGGTACATCTGCGCCGCGGTCTCGGGGGTCGCACCGTCGTGGACCACGGCGCGGACCGCCTGGACCATCGCTTCGGGAACGCGCCGCTGGAAGATGTTGCGGCCCATGTCCACACCAGCGGCACCCTGGTCGACTGCCAGGTACGCCATGGTCAGGGCTTCCAGCACCGGGAGCTTCTTGCCGCCGGCCATGATGATCGGGACGGGGCACGCAGCCGTGACCGCCTCGAAGCCCTCCTCGACGAAGTAGGTCTTGACCAGCTGCGCGCCCAGCTCGGCGATCATCCTCGTGGCCAGGCCGAAGTAGCGGGACGTGCGCGCCATGTCCTTGCCCACCGCAGTCACGCCCATGACAGGCACGCCGTAGCGCATGCCGGCGTCCACCAGCGTGGTGAGGTTGGTGATCGACTGCGTCTCATGCTCGCCGCCGACGAACACCTGTACCGCCGCGGCCGCCGCGTCGATCCGGACCGCGTCCTCGATGTCCATCGCCAGGCGCTCGTTGGAGAGTTCTTTGAGGATCGAGGGGCCGCCGGAGGCACGCAGGACGAGCGCGTTGTCGACGGCGGCGGGGACGACGCTGCGAAAGATGCCACGGGTCGCCATGAGCGCGTCAGCGTACGGTGCCAGCGGGACGATGCTCAGGTCCACCCGCTCAAGGCCCGACGTCGGACCCTGGAAGTAGCCGTGGTCGAAGGCCAGCATGACGGTCCGGCCATCGCTGCCGAAGATGCGCGCGAGGCGGTGCTGCATTCCGAAGTCGAGCTGACCCGCGCCTTTGATGTGGAAGCCGGGGGTCGTCTGAGGTCGGTCGAGCCCGTAGTCCTTGGCAGTGATGTTGCCGTCGAGATCAGCCACTTTTGTCTCTCCTGTGTTCGTTGTTCGGTGGTCAGGTCTGCTGTGTCCAGCCGATCGGTCAGCTACGGGCCGGGGTGGGCTCTCCCGGGTGCCACGGCAGGGTCACGGTGTCCCCCGGGCTCGCCGGCGACTTGATGAAGACGATCTCGAACGGTGCATCCGACTCGTTGACCAGGTAGTGCATCTCGCCCGGCGCGCAGCGGTAGACGTCGCCCGCACGCATGGTGTGCCTGTCCCGGCACTCGATCCAGAGCGTGCACTCCCCCTCGACCACGACGAACGACTCGTCGCAGTGCTCATGCAGGTGATTGGCCATCTCGTCGCCGGGGCGCAGGCGGCACGCGCCGATGTCACTGGTGGGGCCCTGGACGAGGTATGCCGGGCCCCAGTCCCCGTTGCGGTACTCGGCGTCGCGGATGCTGCTGTGCTTCATGGGTCGGGCTCCTTCTCGGGTCGTCAGATGACGCGCTCGTTTCCGCCGTCGATGGGCACCTGGGCACCGGTGGTGCAGGCGAACGTCTCGTCGGCCATTGCGCGCACGAGCCGCCCGACGTCGGCGCTCGTCACCTCGGTCCGCAGCAGATTGCGACGCTTGTAGTCCTCGACGCTCATCCCGTAGTGCGCCGCGCGCTTGGTCAGCAGCTCGGGGGTCCACAGGGCGGTGTCGAACACCGCGTCGGGGTGGACCATGTTCACCCGGATGCCGTCGGGCGCCCACTCCAGGGCGGCCACGCGCGACAGCTGGGTCAGCGCTGCCTTCGACGCCGAGTAAGCGGCGGCCCCCGGCCCGGGTGCCAGCACGTTCTTCGACGCGACGACGACGACTCGACCTCCGCCCACGGCCTCCTTGAGCAGGGGGTGCGCGAGCCCGTAGAGCTCGGCGACCGAGTCGACGTTGATGCTCATGGTCCGCCGCCACGCACTCATGTCCATGGTGTCCAGGTGCGCCGCGGTCGGGAAGATCCCCGCCGAGACCACAAGGATGTCCAGGCCGCCCATGGCCGCGACCCCGCGACGCAGGGCCGCGCGCTGGGCGTCGGCGTCCGTGACGTCAACTTCCAGCCCGAGCCACTCCGGCCCGTCGAAGGTGTCCACGACGTCGGGCGAGATATCCCAGCCGATCACGCTGGCACCGCTGGCCAGGAGCTCCGCGGCACAGGCGCGGCCGATGCCGGACGCCGCCCCCGTGACCACGGCGACCTTTCCCTTGAGCCCACCCTGCGGCGAGGTCCGCGCGAGCTTCTGCTGCTCGGCGTCCCAGTACTCCAGGTCGAAGACGTGCTCGGGCCCCGCCGGCCGGTAGCCGCCGAGGGCCTCGGCGGCGGTGATCGCCGTCATGGTCTGTCGGTAGATGTCCTCCACAGCGCCGGCCTCGCCCGCCGTACGGCCCGCCGAGAGCAGGCCCAGCGTCGGGTGCAGCACGACGCGAGGCCCCGGGTCCTTTGCCTGGAGCGGGGCCGTGGGCCGGCCCGCGTGCCGCGTGAAGTACTCGTCGTGGTCGCGCCGGTACGCCGCCAGGTCGTCGCCGACCATCGGGGCCTGCCGCGTCCAGACCGCGTGGTCCGGGGTGAGCGGCCCTCGCCGTGCCGCCTCCAACGCAGCCGGGTCAGCGATGAACCTGCGCACCTGGGCGTCCATCCGCCGACGCAGCACCAGCGCCGAGCCTGCGGCCTCGCACACCCCCTTGCGCAGCGCGGCGAGCGCGACCGGGTCGAAGGCGCTGTCTGCGTTCCCGGCGCTGTCTGCATCGTCCGCCAAGACGTCGCCCTCCGACCAGTCGGCCACGGTCGCGAGCACTTCGGCGACGCGCCGCTCGGCGGCCTGGACGACCTCCATGTGCCGCTCGAGCGCCTCTTTCGGGGTGTTCCCCACGGTGAACAGCCCGTGGTTGAGCACAAGGATCCCGGTCACGTCGGCCTGCGCGGCGCCCGCCGCCTGCCACGCCTGAAGGCATGCGGCCGCCAGGGCGGGGCCGGGCATCGCGTACTCGACCAGGAGCACGTCCGCCCCGCACACCTCGCGTACCAGCGCGGGTCCGTCCGGCGTGTTGCACAGCGTCAGAATCGCGTCGGCGTGCGAGTGCACCACCGCCACGTGCGGCAGGAGGGCGTGCACAAGCGACTCGACCGAGGGATCCGGGGCATCATCGTGAAACAGGGCACACCGCAGCTCGCTCGCCAGGTCCTTGTGGTCCAGCGGGGTGGGGGGCAGCAACTCTCGGAGCCGCTCGAGGCGCAACGGCGCGAAGGCCGACGCGTCGATCTCCGCGAGGTCGTGACCACTGCCCTTGACCAGGAGCGCCGGCTGCACGACACCGGTGACGTCGCGCCACGGCACCTTCACCGAGGTGTTGCCCCCGCCGTGAAGGACCATCCGGGGGTTCGCCCCGAGTACCCGGGAGGCCTCGACGAGCTCGTCGAGCAGCGTGCAGCCCTCGGGTTCCAGTGCGCCGGTCATCAATCTGTTCTCCTTATCGCCGCCCGGTCGGGGCGGCCTACGCGGTTGGGTCAACCGCAGGTCGTGGTGCTGGTGGCATCGGTGCCTGCGCGCCGATCGAGGTCGTCGATCAGCGCCACTTTGGCGGCGGATGCCGAGCCGGGGTCGAACTCGTGACCGAGCCACTCGTGCGCCAGCCGACGGGCGAGCTCGAGCCCGACCACGCGCTGGCCGAAGGCGAGCACCTGCGCGTTGTTGCTGAGCACCGACCGCTCCACCGAGAAGCCGTCGTGTGCGGTGACGGCGCGGACGCCGGGCACCTTGTTGGCCGTGATCGCCATGCCCAAGCCCGTGCCGCAGATCAGCAGCGCGCGGTCGGCGCGTCCGTCGGCGATCATCTCGGCCGCCTCCCGAGCCACGCTCGGATAGGGCGTGGTCGCGTCGGCAGCCACGCCGACGTCGAGCACCTCCGCGACGCGCGGGTCCGCCATCAGATCGGCCTTGAGGACCTCCTTGTACGCATAGCCCGCCTCGTCGGAGCCGATGGCGATCCGCATGTTGGTCATCGGTCGACCTCCTGTGCATCGGTGAGTCCGCGCAGTGGCGGCGCATGGCATGTCCGGGTCATCGGGTGGTTCGGCGTCACTCGAAGTTCCGGTGACGCGCCGCAAGGTCGGCGGATGTGCACCCCTTGCGTGAAGCGATCTCGAGGACGAGGAGGTCGAAGACGAGCCCCGTGGCCCGCTCGAAGAGGGAACCCATCGGCTGCATGGACGCCACCAGGTCCCCCGTACCGCCGTAGACCGCGCCCGGCACCGCCAACACGTGGTCGGCCGCGCGCGGTGTCGGGGCGTCCGGCACCCCGGTGACGACGACGGTCGTGGCGCCCGTCAGCCGCACCTTGTCGAAGACGTAGCTGAGGTGGCCGATCGAGCCGGAGCCGTTGACCATCACCATCACGTCGTCGGCCGTGACGTTGGGAGTGGTGTCGTCCCATCCCCAGTGCACGGTCGCTCCGGTGTGCATGAGCCGCATCGCGAAGCCGCGAGCGGCGAGCCCCTCCCGACCCACGCCTATCACGAACACCCGCTCGGCCCGCGACAGCACGTCGGCCACCGCCTCGAACTGGGCGGCATCCACCCGTCCCAGCGTCTGGCGCAGCTCGTGGACGACGGTCCCGGCGTGCTCAGTCAGCGCACTCATGCCGCCACCCCAGCGGGAACGCGAGTGGTCGACGGAGGTGTGGGTGACGTGTCATGCGTCCCCACCGCGCGCGCCTTCGCCGCCGCCCGCCGGTTGACCACGAAGTTGACCGCCATGACCGCCAGCAGCATCGCGCCCCAGATGAACTTCTTCATGAAGGGGTCGAACTGCATGATCGTGAATGCGCTCTGCAGCGACTGGAGCATCACGAGACCGATGAGCAGGGACGCCACCCGGCCGCGGCCGCCGTACGGGTTGAAGCCCGCCAGAACGACAACAAGGATCGCCTGGAGCAGGTACGTGTCCCCGTAGCCGACCTTGATCCCGTTCGCGCGCGAGCTCATGATCAGGCCCGCCAGACCGGCGATGAGGCCGATGAGGAGGTACGTGGAGATGATCAGTCGCTCGTTGCGGGCGCCCGTGAAGCGCAGCGCCACGTTGTTCTCGCCGTACAGGTAGATCCGCCGGCCGGTTCGGGTGCGCCGGAGGAACAGAGCGACCACCAGGTAGACCACGATCATCAGGACGAAGATCAGCGGCACGTCGGCGACGGTGATGACCGCGATGTCCGAGTAGTCCCCCACGGCGACGGACACGGCCCGGGCATCGGTGGTGATCGTGCTGATCCCGCTGAACAGGATGTATGTGCCGAGGGTGGCGAGGATCGGCGGAACCGAGAACTTGGCGATGAGCGTGCCGTTGACCAGCCCCGTCAGCATGCCCGTGACGAGCATCGCAACGATGCCGATCACCATCACGGTGCTCTGGTTCGACTCGGTCAGCGGGATGAAGTCGCCCCGGAGGAACCTGGCCCCCACCACGGCGGAGAGCACGGCGGCGGACACGATCGACAGGTCGATCCCTCCGAGGAGCATCGCCAGGCCCATGGCGAGCGCGAGCAGGCCGAACTCCGCAACCTGGGTGGCCATCGACTGCAGGTTCGCCTCGGCGATGAACCGGGTACCGAGCACGGGGACCAGGACGACGAAGACCAGGACCGTCAGGCCCACCAGGATGGCGAGGTTCTGGTCACGCCCCAGGAGGTGGCGCATGCGAGACATCAAGAGGCTCCCGTTCATTGTCATGCCGCCTCGAAGACGAGGTTTCGGCGATCGCTGAGGCGCTGACGGCGGTACATCACCGCGAGGCTGCTCAGCAGCACCGTGCCGAAGAAGAGACCGCTCCAGAGCGTGGAGAGACCGAGGAGGACCAGCGTCTGCTGGAAGAGCTGGATCGTGACGACACCCAGGAAGGCACCGAGAATGGTGCCCTCGCCGCCGGTGAGCTTGGCGCCACCGATGACGACCGCCGCGATGACCATCAGCTCGTCGCCGATGAGCGTGGCGGTCGGGTTCACGTTCTTCAGCTCGGAGAAGAGGATCACGCCCATCAGGCCGGCGAGGGCGCCGACCGTGGCATAGATGAAGAGCTTCGTGCCGAAGATGTTGATGCCGAGACGGGACGCCGACTCCTCGTTGGAGCCGATGGCGAAGATGGAGCGGCCGAGCATGGTCCGGTACAGGACGAACCAGACGCCGACGATCGCCACGACGGTGAAGAGGACGAAGACGGTCAGGCTGTAGGACCGCCCGGTCTCGGCATCCACCACCGTGTGGAGCGTGGCGTTACCGAAGTCCAGGAAGGCTGTCGGCATCTCGCCGGTGGTGAGGTCGTCGGTGCCGAACACGACCGCCATAAGGCCGTGGTAGACGCTGGCCGTCCCGAGGGTGGCGATCAGTGTGGGCAGCTTGAGGAAGTGGATCAGCACCGCGTTGGTCGTGCCGAGCAGCAGGCCGATGCCGATCGAGATCGCGAACGCGAGCCAGATGCTGTTGATCCCGGTCGCGTCGATGGTGAGGACGGCCAGGTAGCTCGACACGACCGCGACCGCGGGGAACGACACGTCGATGCCACCGGAGACCAACACCATCAGCACCCCGAGGGCAAGGAGCATCGTGCCGGATCCGCTGCGGATCATGTCGAAGAGCGTCTCCGGCGTGAAGAACAGCGGGTTCTTGATCGACACGATGGCGATGTAGACGACGATGATGCCCAGCAGGTACTTCTCCATCGTCGTCGCAGGGCGGTGCATGACCGCCTGGAAGGGGGTGAGCTTCTTCATCGGTTGGCTCCAGTGGCGGCGTCAGCACGGGCGCTGGACGGGTCGGCGATGATGCGGGCCAGCCGGTCCCGGAACCCCGGCTCCTCACGGTCCGTCTCACGGAAGGTCGCGATCACGTCGCCCTCGTGCATGACGAGGATGCGGTTGCAGTTGGACACGATCTCCTCCGGCTCGTCGGAGATGAGAATCACGCCCTTGCCCTCACGCGCGAGCTCGTGGATCCGGTCGTAGATCTCCGACTTGGACCCGACGTCGATGCCGATCGTCGGACTGTCGAGGATGAAGACCGTCGGCTCCGTGGCCATCCACTTGCCGATGACCACCTTCTGCGCGTTACCGCCCGACAGGTTCCCGGCGATCGCCTCGATGTTCTTGTTGTTCACGCCCGCCGCGTCGACCGTCTCGTGGGCCAGTTCCCGCTCGGCACGCTCATCGACCAGACCCAGCCTGTTGAGCAGCTTGTCCAACCTCGTCGAGGAGATGTTCTTCGCGATTGTGAAGGCATTGAACAGGCCCTGCGCCTTGCGATCCTCAGGGAGCAGCACGATGCCTCGGTCGATCGCGTCCCACGGCTCGTTGATCGCAACCTCGTCTCCGGCGACGGTGATGGTCCCGCTCTCTGGCCGGTTGAGGCCGAAGAGGCTGAGCGCAAGCTCGGTGCGGCCGGCACCGAGCAGGCCGGTGAGGCCGACGACGTCGCCCGGACGCACCGAGAGCGACACGTCGCGGTAGTGCGGTTCCTTGGTCAGGTGCTCCACGGTCAGCAGCGCATGCGCCACGCCGTCGTCGGGAAGGGCCGTACGGTGGTAGGGCGTGTGGGCGATCTCCCGACCGGTCATGTGGTAGCCGAGCGATCCGGCGTCGAGCTCGGAAGCGGGGAAGTCGCCGACCTTGCGGCCGTCGCGGAAGATCGTGATCGAGTCGGCGACCTCGAAGACCTCGTTGAGCTTGTGGCTGATGAAGACGATCGACAGCCCCTTCTCCTTGAGGTCGTGCACGATGGCCAGCAAGCGAGCCACCTCGGTCGCGGTGAGCGCCGTCGTGGGCTCGTCCATGAACAGGATCCGCGCGTCCATCGCCAGTGCCCGGGCGATGGCGACGAGCTGCTTGTTGGCGACGGAGAGGCTGCCGACCGCCCTGTCGAGCGACAGAGTCACGCCCATCCGGTCCAGCTGTTCGGCGGCGATCTCCCGGAACCGAGCCCGGTTCACGTACCGCGCCTTCTCCTGGAGCATCACGCTGATCGCGATGTTCTCCGCCACGCTGAGGTGTTCGAAGAGCGACAGGTCCTGGTAGATCACCTGAACCCCGGCCGCGATCGCCTCGCGCGGGTGGTGGTGGGCGAGGCGGTGCCCCGCGATGGCGACTGTCCCCCCGGACGGCTGGTAGACGCCGGAGACAATCTTGACGAACGTCGACTTGCCGCTGCCGTTTTCGCCGGCAAGGCATCGGATCTCGCCGTTGCCGATGGTCAGGTCGACGCGGTCGAGGGCACGGACCTCGCCGAACGAAATGGAGAGGTTCTCCGCCACGAGGATTGGGACGCTCATGGGCTGTCTTTCAGGTGTGGGGACCGCCGCAGGGGCGCGACGTGGGGCTGGTTGCCGGGCACCCTCGGGGACGAAGGGCGTTGCATGGCACCGAAGGTGCCCGGCGGATGCGCATCAGGTGCGCGTGGTATGGATCAGTCCGTTGTCGGCAAACGTCAGAACGGGTATCCGTCCGGGAACTGACCCTTCTCGAGCATCATGATCGCGTTGGCGACGATGAGGCCGCCGTCGACCGTGATCGACTCATACCCTTCCCAGCCGAGGTCCATGCCGCTCTCGATGGTCTCGCCCTCGAGGATCGCCAGCGCCACGGCGTTGGCCGCGTAGCCTGCACCGGCCGGGTCCCACGTCTGTGCCGAGTACATGACGCCGTCCTCCAGGTACGGACCGGCGACCGACGGCAGCGAGAGGCCGGACATGCAGACCGACGAGATGTTCTTCTCCTGGAGAACCGCGGCCATGTTGGCGTTGGCGGAGACGGAACCGTTCACGTAGCCGTCGAGGTCCGGGTAGGCGCGCAGGATCTCCAGGGCGTTGTCCCGAGCGGCCGCGTCGTCGTTGTTGTCCTCGTACGGGTTCTCCGTGACGAGCTCGATGTCCGGGTGGTTCTCAGCGAGGTACTCCTTGGCGGCGTTGTACCAGGCCATGTGGGTCTCGGACGTGAGTGAGCCCACCATGCCGAGGTAGGTCCCTGCGCCGTCCATGCACTCGGCGAGCTTCTCGCCCATCGCGTAGCCGAACTCGGCGTTGTCGAAGGACTCGAGGTCGAAGTCGACAGCCTCGGTACCGGCCAGAGCCGGGGCCTCGTGGGTCACGACGACGATGCCCCGCTCACGTGCCTTGGTCAGCGTCGGTGCGACGGCCTGGGGGTCGTTGGGGACGACGATGATCGCGTCGACCTCCTGGGCGATGAGGTCTTCGATGATCTGGATCTGCTTCGCAGCGTCCTCGGTGTCGGGGCCGATCTGCCACGCGTCGACGCCCTCTCGCTCATCGCTGAACTGGTCGACGCCGTCAGCCATCCTCTCGAACCAGCTGATGCCCTCGACCTTGGGGACAGTGGCGATCCGGTAGGTGGCCGCCTCGTCGGAGCCGGCGTCACCCGCGGGGGCCGGAACATCGGAGGAGTCGGATGTGGTGCCGCAGGCGGCTAGCAGGCCGAACGCGGCGAAGGCGGCGATGCCGCCGAGTGCCTTGCGGGGGCGAATCAACATGGACAGTTCTCCTTTGAACTTCGGGCGTGCGGTTTGTCACGACACCCCGTGGCGTGCGGTCTGTCACGACTCCGTGGCGTGCGCTTTGTCACGACGAGCCCTGCGCCCGTCACCATAGCGACCACGAACATCACAGCGCAAGACACTCGCATATCGGGCTCGCGGGTGGCATCTGACCAGGTCAGCAGCCATTTCTGCGATCTCAGGCAGTCTGCCTGGGCCGAGCAGTCGTGATACAAATGTTACACAGCGGATGGCTTGCGCTGAGCGTTGTCACGGTTGGTAGCATCTGCACCAGCCAACAGCTGTTCCCGCCGACGCACGGCGGTCTGTGGAGAGGAAGTCCGATGCCCCAGGTTGTCTCCTTCGGCGCCCACATCGCCGACGCGCTGGGCTGGCCGTTCACGGCCGTGCCGGAGGGTCAGCACCTCGCGATGCTCGAGAAGATCAAGTTCACCGTCGCGGGCACCGCCGCGGCGCCCTCGGTGAACCTGGCGAAACTGGGCGTCGACGTCGTGACGGTGGGCCGCGTGGGCGACGACGCCATCGGCGAGTTCGTGCGGACGACGATGTCAGGCTATGGCGTCGACATCTCTCACCTCATCACGGACCCGGAGCGGCAGACCTCGTCGAGTCTGCTCCCCATCCGCCGCGACGGGTCCCGCCCCGCATTGCACGTCATCGGCGCGAACGCAGGCCTGTGCGAGGACGACGTGCCGTGGGACGTCGTCGCGAAGGCGGACGTGTTCCACCTTGGCGGAGCCTTCATCCTGCCGGGCATCGACGGCGCGCCCATGGCGCGGATCCTGCAGAGGGTCAAGGAGATGGGCTTGGTGACGACGATGGACTTCCTCATGAGCCCGCGGCCGGACGCCGCCGAGCTCATCGGGCCCTCCCTGCGATACGTCGACTTCCTCATGCCGAACGTCGAGGAAGCTGGCTGGCTGGCCGGCACCGAAGATCGCGACGGCATCATCAAGTTCGTGCACGATCTTGGCGTGGGTTGTGCAGTCCTGACGATGGGAGGTGATGGAGTCAGCATCGCCCCCCGCGGCGAGTCGGAGACCGTTCTACCCGCCTACGCCATCGACGTCGTGGACACCACCGGCTGCGGCGACGCCTTCACCTCTGGCTTCATCTCTGGCCTTCTGGACGGTCTTGAGGTGCCCGCCGCGGCCGAGCGCGGGCTTGCCTGCGGCAGCCTCGTTGCCACAGGACTCGGCTCCGATTCGGGCATCGTGAACCTGGAGCAGGTCGAGGAGTTCCGGACCACACATCCGCGAGTGGGCTGACCGAGCACGTCGATCACCGCTGCGCGCGGCTGACAAGGGGGTAACCGGTGGATATCCGAGGGGAAGACGGGGCGGATCTGGGGCTCGGGCCGCTGGCTGGCGTACAGGCGTCACCGCGCAAGACCGTGCGCCTCGAGCACATCGCCTCCGCCGTCACGCAGAGCGGTTTCGTCAGCGTCGAGGACCTCACCGACAAGCTCGGGGTCAGCCGCATGACCGTGCACCGCGACCTGGACGAGCTGCAACGCATGGGCGTCCTGCGCAAGGTCCGTGGAGGAGCCTCGGCGTACCGCTCGACCCAGTACGAGAGCGACCTTCAGTTTCGCGCCACCTCGGCGGTGGAAGAGAAGAAGCAGATCGCCGCCGCGGCGGTAGAGCTGTTCAGTGATGGCGAGGTCATCATTGTCGACGACTCCACGACCGCGCTGGGGATCATCCCCCTGCTGGCAGGACGCCCGCCGATGACCGTCATCACCAACTTCGTCCCAGCGATCACACAGCTGACAAGCTACCCGAACATCAGACTGATCGGCCTGGGCGGCGATTACGAGCCTAGGTATGCGGCGTTTCTGGGGAAGCTCTGCGAGGACAGCCTGGCAGGCCTCTACGCGGACGTCCTCTTCGCATCGACCTCGTCGATTCTCGGCACAGTGCTGTATCACCAGGACCAGCGGGTCGTCGCAACGAAGCGCGCGATGATGAAGGCTGCCGGGTCCCGGGTGCTCTTGCTCGACCACACGAAGGTCTCTCAGGGCGCGCTCTATCGGCTCGGCGACGTCGACGAGTTCACCCATGTCGTCGTCGACGCCGCCGTCCCGGATTCACAGGTGACCGCAATGGAGGAGCGTGGCGTGGAAGTCATCGTCGTCTGACGCCGAGTCGGCAAAGTTGCCGACTCCTGTGTCATGACCCGGCGAGGTCGCGCAGCGCGTCCACGATCCCCCGGTGGACGGTCGGGTAGGCGTAGATCATCGAGCGCAGCGTCTCGATCGGGACCTGGGCGTGGACAGCGACGCTGAGCGCGCCGAGCACCTCTCCCCCGGAGGGGCCCATCGCGGTCGCTCCGACGAGCACCCCACGCTCGCCATCGGCGACGAGCTTGATGATGCCCTCGTTGCCGGCCTTGTGGATCCATCCGCGCGCCGTCGACGCCACGACGGCCGTGCCGACCGCGATGTCGCCCAGCGAGCTGCGTGCCTGACGCTCCGTCAGGCCCACCGAGCCCACCTCGGGATCGGTGAACGTCACGCGGGGCACCGCCGTGTAGTCAGCCACGGGGCCGTCCTGGCCGAGGATGTCGCGGATCACGATGTCGACCTGGTACATCGACACGTGGGTGAACGCGCCCTTCCCGGTCAGGTCACCGACCGCCCAGACCCCGTCCGTGACCCGGCCACCGGTCGTCCACCGGCGCGGTGCGGGCATCGGCAGGGACCCCGACCGCGTCGAGCCCGACGCCGGCCGGGTCGGCGCGCCGGCCGGTCGCCACGAGCAGCCGCTCGGCACGCACTACCAGACCGCCGTCGAGCACCACCGCGACGCCGTCGCCGTCCTTGTCGACGCGCCGGGCGGAGACCCCGACGTGCACCGTTGCGTCCGCCGCCTCCAGGACCCCCCTGATGATCTCGCCCGACTCCGGCTCCTCCATGGGCAGCAGGTGGTCCGCGGCCTCCACCACGGTCACCTGGACACCGAAGCGGAGCATCACCTGGGCGAGCTCGCACCCGATCGCACCCCCACCGAGGACGACCAGCGAGCGAGGGAGATCCGTAGCCTCGATGGCCTCGTGATTGGTCCAGTACGGGACCTGGTCCAACCCGTCGATCGGCGGGACGGCCGGACGGCTGCCGGTCGCCACCACGATCCCGCGCGTGGCGGCGTGCAGCGTCCCGTCGACCTCGACCTTTCCGACGCCGGTCATCCGGCCGGTGCCCCGCAAGAACGTGCCGCCCTTCCCGACGAACCGGTCGACCGCGACCTGGTCGTCCCAGTCATCGGTGGCCTCCTCGCGGATGCGGCGAGCCACGGCGGACCAGTCGGGGCGGACCTCGCCGACGCTGCCGGCGAGTCCTGGCACCCGACGAGCCTCGGCCAACGCGTTGCCGGCCCGGATCATCAGCGGGGACGTCCAGACACTGCGCCTCATCAAGTCCGCGCTCCTTCGGCACCGCTCGAGCAGTGTCTCGCTGCCGATCACCGGCCTGCAACGCTTCGGGTGGGCGGTCCCGTGGCGTCGAACGAGGACGTCGTCCGCGGGTCCTCCGACTCGCTGATCGCCCAGGCGGCGTCGACCAGCCCGATGTGGCTGAAGGCCTGCGGGAAGTCGCCCGGCGGACCTAGCCGGTCACGCGGATGAAGGTCGGGTTGGTCTGCCACATCTCCCGGAACTGCACGCTCTTCCCGGGCCGTGGCGAGTCGATCATCGTGTTGCCACCGGCGTAGATGCCCACGTGCCCGGGGCTCCAGACGAGGTCGCCCGGTTGCGCCTGGTCGCGCGGCACCTGGACACCTGCGTACAGCTGGTCGGCCGAGGTCCGGGGCAGTGTGATC